>Ga0126342_10003858_pt1 | contig 25162 bp, 27 predicted proteins | sample Cyp1metagenome_FD_92528 | JGI IMG/M metagenome (GOLD analysis project Ga0126342, IMG submission 92528) | Coral microbial communities from Lord Howe Island, Old Settlement Bay, Australia - Cyphastrea 1 metagenome | ecosystem: Host-associated > Invertebrates > Cnidaria > Coral ... | reverse complement strand
TCTGTCTGTCTGTCTGTCTCTCTGTCTCTCTGTCTCTCTGTCTCTCTGTCTCTCTGTCTCTCTGTCTCTCTGTCTCTCTGTCTCTCTGTCTCTCTGTCTCTCTGTCTCTCTGTCTCTCTGTCTATCTCTCTCTCTCTCTCTTTCCCTCACTATCTATCTATATATCTGGCTGTCTACCTGTTTACCTGTCTATCTGTCTATCTAATATTTGTCTGTATATCTATCTGTCTGTCTGCCTGCCTGTCGGTCTGTCTGCCTGCCTGCCTGACTGTCTGTCAATCGACCTGTCTACCTGTCTTTTTGTTTTTCTACCTCTCTATTTCTCTACCTATCTGTCTATGTATCTTGGTATCTATCTGACTATCTGCCTATCTGACTATCCGCCTATCTCATCTATCTGTCTATCAATCTGTATAATTCTTTCTAGTTGCCTATCTATCGACCTATCTGCCTATATGTCTACCTTTCCATCTGAAAGGAAGCAAGTATGAGAGAAGTGGAAGTTGACATGTCCAAAACGAAGCTATCTGCGAGACGTGCTCTAAAGCTAGAAATTCTTGAAGTTCTGAGCTCTAAAGCGAAACAATTCTGTGAGACTTCCTCAATTTTTGAACTTGACAACATCAAAAACGAAACATGTCTGCGAGACTTCCTCAATTTTTGAACTTGACAACACAAAAAACGGAACAATTCTGCGAGACTTCCTCATTTTTTGAACTTGACAACCTCAAAAACGAAACAAGTCTGCGAGACTTCTTCAATATTCGAAGTTGGCAACATCAAAAATGAAACAATTCTGCGAGACTTCCTTCAAAAATAGAAAGTTGAGTGCAGAGCTGACGGCCTCGTACCACTGCGTTTTGCAAATTTTCCACTCCACCTATCTAAAGTACTGCGCCAGCCACGAAAAAGTGATGCCAGGTCATACGAAGTGCTGCACCTGTCACGCAAAATCATCTTAGCAAAGCTGATGATCTGATGCTCCAAAATGCAACCCCTCTGAGGAAATCAGCGCCCTGACCTCCTAACATCTCTGATGGAAATGTCTCTTGCACTGCGCCTGCCATGCGAAATCCATCTTTACAGATCCTCTTCATTTGTCCCATGCCTGCCATCGTTATTGAAAATGACACAAAACCCACACGATTAGCTCAATTTGGAAAAAGGTGCAAAATCCATTGCGCCTGCCACGAAAATGACTCTTGAACGTCCAAGAGTGGTCACAAAGTGCTGTTTTTTTTTACGATTTTGACTTCAAAACGTGCTTTGCGCCACAGACTGCGTGCACTTTTTGAACAGCCAAACTTCCAAAATCGCTCCGAAACTGAGGTGCTTTTACCATTTTGACTTCGAGATGTGCTTCGTGCCGCAGCCACGTGCACTTTTTGAACAGCCAAACTTCCAAAAGCGCTCCCAAAATGAGGTGTTTTTCACATTTTGGCTTCGAGATGTTCTGCGTGCCACAAGGCCACAAGGGCATGCAATATCTCTCATACGACCAGATGGCTCCGTGCCGCCACTAGAGCGAGCCTACTTTTCGACCATCTCGCGACTTTTCTACCTTTTCGCGCACTTTGAACTTCTTTCTTCTTCCTCTCTCTCTCTTCTCTGATTTCTTCTTCTTCTTCTTCTTCTTCTTCTCTGTCTTTCTCTCATCTGTCTTTCCTCTTCTCTGACTCTTTCTCTTCTGACTCTTTCTCTTCTCTGGCTCTTCTCACCACTGTTGCTGCATCGATCGTCTGTCCATAAGTCGGAAGTTTGACTTCTAAACTTCCTTCGATAAGTAGGCCCTATTCGTCCCCTGAACTGTTGCGTCGGCACCTCTGCTGCCGCCTTCTCTGCTGCTTCTTTCTCTGCCTTCTCGGCAGCGGCCTTCTCGGCGGCAGCCTTCTCCATTGCTGCCTTCTCAACGGCAGCCTTGTAAGGACGTCAGAATCTTCGTCCTCCACTTTTTGGTCAACATAGAATAATCGAATATCCGAATGTGTTTGAACATGACTTGCGCCTCGTCCCACATGTTGCCGTCAACCGACACACGTGAGCCTAAAACAATATTCTATCCAAAGAAACAAATTCCCCGAAAACTGAGAATCCTTTAAATTGTCGTCATTCAGGTTTGCTCTGTATATATATATAGTGTATATGTTTGGGTACATGGTAATGTTACATCCCAATAATACGTTCCTGCTTGGTGGTTTTGTGAGTCTGACAGGATTGAACAGAACAAGTGAGGAGATAAGCCAACACCAGTTGATTCTGAGGGATGAAAATCATCACTTCGACGTATGCTATGAAATGGGCAAGCGAGAATTGGAACAAAACATGGGAATACCAAAAGACCAATTTAATATCCAAAATTATTTTGGTGAAATCATTTTGGTACGTAAACCCCCCCGGAAATAATATTGCTAAAGTAGCAGTGATTATTTAATAATTTAGTTCCTTGATGTTCCTGGGGAGGAGTCCAGCAAGATAAGATAAAGTGTACTTGGGATATGTCAAGTCACAAGTCAACAAGTATTCGTTATCCAGATCACTACTGGGGTTTTTCAGGATTTGCACACAATCCGATTTTGGGGTCAATCATTTTGAGCCAATCCCCGCTGAGGAGTATGACCAGCAACGGGATAAAGATCGTCATCTCAGTTGCATGTGACACGGCTGTCATGGCCCGCCTTGGCTGCATCCACGAGGCAATTCAAAGCAGCAGAGGCCTCCTCGAGATTCTTCGCCTCGGAAAACCGAAACAACGGCATAACAATGGTATAATAGTTGATAATGATGGATAATAATGGATAATAATAATAGTAATAGTAATCATAATGGAAAATACTGGTATGATAATGGCTTAATAGTTGATAATGATGGATAATAATGGACAATGATGGATCAGAATTGATAATTAATGGAATAATGGTTGATGATAATGGACAATAATGGATAATAATGGATGCTAATCGTATAATGCTGGTATAATAATGGTATAATAGTTGATATGATTGATCATAATGAATACTAAATAATAATGGATAGTGCTGGTAAAATACTGGTATAATAGTTGATAATGATGGACAATAATGGATAATAATGGTACAAGAATGGTATAATAATGGTATAATAATGAAAAAATAGTGGTATAATAACGGTATAATAATGGTATAATAATGCTATCATAGTTGATAATGGATAATAGTGGATAATAATGGATAAGAATGGATAACAATGGATTTAACAATAATGAAAAATAATGGTGTAAGAAAGGTATAATAAATGTATAATAATGGTAAATTTCTTTAAATAAACAAAAGAAATATGTACAATAATTGTAGAATCATGGTATAATGATTCATAATAGTAATGGTATGATCATGGTCTAATAATGGTACAACAATGGATAATATTGGGTAATAATGGTATAGTAGTGGTATAATACTAGTATAATAATGGATATATATATATATAATTGAATAATAATGGATAATAATGGGTGATAATGGATGGTAATGGATAATAATAATGGTATAATAATGGGTAATAAAAGGATAATAAATGGTATAACACTGGTATAATAATGGTACAATAGTTATATAATAATGGATAATAATGGACAATAATGAGTAATAGTGGATAATAATGGATAATAATGGTGCAATGGTTGATAATGAGGGATAATGATGGATAGTACTCGCTAATACTGGAAAATAATGGTATAATAATGGTATGATAATGGTATAATAATTATCGAATAATGGATAATAATGGTATAATAATGCTATAATAACGGATAGTATTGGGTAATAATGGATATTAACGGAAAACAATGGATAATAGATGATATTATAATGTATAATTATGGATAATAATGGATAATAATTGCTAATAATTGCTAATAATTGCTAATAATGGATAATGAAGATTAAAAAACGGATAATGATGAGTAATAGATGGTGACAATGGATAGTGATGGATACTCCTGGGATGTAAATGGGATAAAAAGTGGGCTTATATTAGAAAATGGGATCAAAATCCATAGAAATCTATCAACATACGCATATTGATAACATACGCATATTGATCATTACATAATCCCAAAAGTAATAATACAATGATAATGGGATGTAAACCTAAGAATGGAATACAATGCCATTTATACATGGGATACTACTGGGATAACGGGATATAATGACTATAAATGTGATAATTGGATGCCTAAATTGTCAGAAATGGGGGCGTCACTGGGATAGAACCATTAATCATGGGAGTTTGCCATCCCAAATATATTTATGATACAAAGTGAAAGCACCAATTTCCTGGGTATAGCGTATGCATCATCAATCATCATTGAAAGGCTGGTGACTGTCTGCGTATCTCCCCAAATCTGCTGTCATAAACATATGCAACATATCCAAGAACATACGACGGCTATGTACTATGGCTCGTTTATGAATCTGTGCATAAATATTGCGATAATAATGTTTATCTGTGTTTATCTTTGCGCGAGACTGCTCTGTTGCTCCAGGCTCAATGACATACTACAAGAGTGCAACCCTTCAACCAGGTAAACTGCAAACACAGAAACCCTGAACAGCCCATTTTCAGCCTCCTTCCCATTGTCACAACCATTGACACCACCAGCCCACCGGCCAAACCTTGTTCTCTTCCGTCTCCATCTTCGCGGTCAATCCTTCGAGCTCCTTGGAATGCTTCGCAACCTGTGCCAGCTGCTGTTTTCCGTTAGGATGACATTTTTTGACTGGATAGAGTGCCGTAGGCATCTGGGGGGTTCTCAAAATGGGGGACCCCCAAGTCACCATGGCTTTTCCAATACCAAGTCATGGCAATCCATGACTTGGGCGATGCAAGGGGGCCCCCCCATTTATGTATGTGTATGCCTGTTGTTGTCTGTGTATGTCTGTGTATGTATGTGCACGTATGTGTATGTATGTGTATGTGTATATATATATATATATATGTGTGTGTGTTACATATATATATATATATGTAAATGTATATGTATATGTATATGTATATGATACATACATATATATATGTATATGTGAATATGTATATGTATATGTATATGTATATGATGTATGTGTATATGATGTATATGTATATGATGTATTTGTATATGTATATGTATATGTATATGTTTATGAATATGTATATGTACAAGATATAATTGATATATATTGATATATATATATATATATATATATATATGGTATATATATGTATATGGTGTATATATATATGATATATATGTATATGATATTTATGTATATGATATACATATATATATATATGTAAATGATTTATATTTATATATATATATACGTATATATTAAAAAACAAAATGTATGTGATATAATTGATATATATATATATATGTATATGACATACATGTCTATATATATGATATTTATATATGTATGATATTTATGTGTATGTGTACGTGTGTGTATGCATCTGTATATGTACATGTATATGAATATCATCTTATATATATACACATATATGAATGTACGATATGCTGTATCTGTTCGTATTCACAATTCTGCAAGTGGTCAATCTTGACACAAGCGCTGCCCAGTGCTGCTCGTGAGTTTTTCTAAATGTTGCGATTCATTCCATGCACGGCGCTCCCTGGGTTATGGGCGCAGCAGGCGGAGAATTCGCAGGCACGCAAAGCCTCGTGATCCTTCAACTCTTAAATAAAGCTGAGTTCATTCACGAACAAACAGTGGAAATATGTGGAAACTCTTGAGAAGCAACAGACTTGTACTGGTAGCTACTTTCACCCAATTTTATCCACTGGGCACACATAACCGTGTGCATTTGTGCAACTATTTAGACAAATGGTGACAACTGGCGTAGAAGGACAGCGGGGCATGCCCTTGACAAACCATTGCTGGCACAGCACCTTCTTAGAAGGTCTGCGACAGCCGAGCTCTGTCAGGACTAGACCCTTGTCAAGTCGTAGCAGAACTCCACTGATACTGCCCAGCTCCCCGCATGATGTCCTTTTCCTCACCTGCTGCAGAGCTTTGCTTGAGACACTAAGGTCTCTAAGTAGGCGTGGGACATTGGGTTGAAAAAGACAATGTCAAGCCTAAGTCATGCCTAGCGTAGTTTTGAATGGCATTTAGCATTGTAAACACTGTATCCAAGAAGCCACGCCAAAGTCCTAAAATGCTTTTCTGCATGGAACGCTGTCTTCAACTAAAGAACATCAGCTCAATCAAGTCCGCACGCGTTGAATCTCTGGGCATGGTGGCTGGGTCCGGGTGCCTACGAGGTCCAAATTGAATGAAGTAAAACTCAACAGCTGCAAATGAATGCTCCACTTGGTCGAAAGATTCTTGTTTTTTTACAAGTGTTGCAATCTGTCAGGCTCGTAGGAATGCACCATGTCTTACAACAATGTTCATGCAGCTGCAAAGTCACTTCACAGTGGCAGGACCCTCAAAGTCAACATGCAGCCACATGAACCTGGTATATTGTGACCAGGCAAAGGTCTAGGCAAGGGTTGACTCTGGAACCAAGCAGCCAAGCGTTGCTCTGATGGAAGGTACCATGAGCCGCGCGAAATTTGGAGATCCGCAAAATGCCAGTTACAAACAATTCTCTGTGTGTGATAACAAATGGTGTCTTTGTATGTCTTTGTATATACATATACGTATAGATAGGATAGAATGATATGTATCAAACTCCTGAAGGCACAATCGGACCAGACAAAAGTTCGCTATGCCGAAGGGTGCTACATCACCTCGACCCCTTGGTACCGTATTGAAGCGCAGAAAGCACCACAACTCATGCGCGATGTCTTCCCAAAGGCCTCGGTTTGCAGACTTGATTCAAGTTGCTTTCCTCACCGTTGGATCCCTGCCATCCAATTGGGATGTGAAAACAAGCTGCCAATTACATCAATTACCTTACCAAATCAAGGCAGGGTACCTCTGTGGAGCACCTTAAAAATGCTCCTGGCACGTTGTTTCGACATGGACAGCTGGGCTGGGCTGCCGTGATCATGGAGCCTACCCTGAGATCAAGATAGATCAAATACGTTGAACTAAATGAAGATATTAATGAGAAAATCATCTATAAATGGTGGATGTTCCATTGAAATATGTCCTTATCTGAGAGCACCACCACAATCACAAGGTTAGTTGTGGTTGACGTTTGTAGCTCTCGTCAGTCCAATGCTTTGAATGGCGATCAATCCCGTCCTTGAAAAAGGAAAAGCGAGTCGCACCCGGAGTGCCCACCAGGTCTGAATTCAGATGACTTTGCTTTGACAGCTCTTTGCCAATCACCGGTGAACCACACCTGTAGGGCGGCTCCGGAACAGGGTCGGAGGAAACCCGGGTTTCTTTGTGCATCGTTAGACACCAAGTTTGAACAAAGGGTTTCTGCCAAGCCCAAAAATCGATAAAAATCGGGACTCTGTGAAATGTCCTCTCTCTGATTTTTTCTGATTAAGCAGGTATAATATCATCCCGAAACAGCAAGACCCAAGGGGTGTGGTAATTCCTCTGGTTTAGGACGTCCCAAAACCTATCTGCAGCGGGTTGCAGGAAGACGCCGATGTGTTGGCCAGCATGTTTTTCTCTGTTCCTCGGCAGACTCTTGACAGGTTTATCAAAGCTTGTGGCCAATTTGGCCATATGGATCCTCAAAAAGCATCAAGGCTACTCTGCAAGATCCTGCAGCTCACAGGGAAGCAACTAGAATCAAAGCTATCACTATGAAACCAGCCAAGATCACTTGCAACATCAACCATTGACCAACGAAACAAACAAACAAACAAACAAACAAACCAACAAACCAACAAACCAACAAACCAACAAACCAACAAACAATAAACAGACAAACAGATAAACAAACAAACAAACAAAACCAAACCAAACAGCCAACTGAACAAACAAACAAGTGCGATCACTGCAACTCAACACACCCACATGAGTATGAATCAAAACAATGGTACCTGTGTGTTCACACCAAAATAGCTCGGACCACCCCCCCCAAAAAAATGATGATTCACATGTAACTTGATCCATTCCCACATATGAAACATCCCCATCTATGAAAATCCGCCATTTGATGATGTTCCCATTCAAAGCGCCATTGAATTCGGGGATTTCAACTGACCACATCAGTTCGGCTCAGGAACTGCTTGAAGATACGAGCCCAGTTGGGACGTCCAAAGAATTGTCCCGAGGCACAGGGGAGTTTCTTGACCTGGGAAATCCCCGAACCTTTCGTGGTCGTCTATGGGAAAATCATCAAACTACTAAATGAACCATGGCTATGTCAAACTACCAGAGGGTAATTGCACTATATTACATACACAAAATGGAGGACTGTGAGCAAAACAATTACTGTTGGAATACCTTGGAATTCCGGGCTGACTGTCCAGAGACCTTCTGCTCAAGCTTGGAATTTCAGGTTTGTTGTGTGATGTTGTGTGTGTCTGCAATCTGCGGCCAATATCACTGTTGATGGTTCAGAACCCCCTGCGGGAGTCTCCACTTCAGAGTCCATGCCTCTCTTGTTCAGGGGGGAAATATCCCTCAGAATCTATTGGAGCCAAAAGTCATTTGGGTAAGGGTCTGCCCATTGGTGCACTGTATCTGAACTATCAATACTGTCACGGGTGCCAAATTGCCTGCAAAACTAAATGGACTATGTGATTGAGTCTGACAAATATGTAACCAAGAGAATCGGCAAAGAAAGGGCGAGGTAGCTGGCAAATTATGGCAAATGGAGTTCAAACTTGGGCCCAGAGTACATGGCCTACAAGTGGCCATATCTGCTGTTTGTATGAAAGTCGGGCAATGGGTACCCCCATATCCCCTAAAAATCCCTTTGAATGTCCCTTGGGTCCATCTGTGCTTTCGGCCTGCGATAACTCCACCTCACCGGTTAGGAAGAGAGTGATCTCAACAATACCTGGCAGCCGACATGAAAACTCACCAAACAGCACAGGTCGTACAGGATTCAACCAGGTGATTTGGGATTGCATCTGGGTAGTTGGGATTATGCTCGTATAGCTTAGGGTGCAGTTGGAGAATGGGTAGTTTGTAGTTGCAGGGGGTTGTAAAGCTTGCAGCCGATGGCATCTTCTATTTTAGAACATGCTGTACCTCCATGTGGCGGGTTCATGGGTCCTTGTTCTCCTTTGGATGATAAGGTGTTAGTGCTTTGCTAAAAACCATGGTATGATTGTTAGACCCGCAAACCAATCATGTTGATGATGCTTGGCACACAAACCATCCCACGGCTGGTGATCTGATACCAAAATGATGGTTGGTGTAGCCTGGGCCCAAACTCCCTTCCAGCGGGGCAGGCTGACCCGGCTGAGCGTTTGGGGTTTCGTTGTGCAATGGTCTCTATGCTCCTGATCGTTCTCCTGTCTCCACTGCGTTTCCGATCTGACACAAGTGTTTGTAGCTGGTCCAGCGGGGTATGCTGACTGCATTTCACAAACTTACGGCTTGTTTCATTGACTCATGCATGGGCACTGCCTGCCTGGTTTCTGGACACGAAACCCCAAAATTTTCGAACCAATGATGTTGCTTCTCATCAGTAAGGCTGTTAGGCTCGTTGGGCCTTGGATACCTGGTGCTTGGTTCATGTTGGCCAGGTTGACCGTGCTGCCCGTGTGGAGTATCTCAATACATCAGATCAGTTTTGGACGTTGCGCAGACAGATTGTTGAGAAGTCGGATGCTTTGCACTTGTCATCGCTTATGCAACCGTTCTTTTGAGAATCAGCACAGCTTTGGCCTTCGCCCTATGTCCCTGGTATGTTGCGCTTGCTGTTTTGGTGGCCGTTCCTTGGTTGACCCGCATGGTGTGTTTGCGCGCATCATGGCCAGATTCATTTCTGCTTACCTCGTGCTGATGTGGCATTCCTAGCACGCACGAGCAGAGGCACAGTGAACAGTTGCGCGCTGACAGGGTTTTGCTTGGGCAACGAGCATTCACGCCTGGATTTGAGAGCATCATCGTTGGACGATACTTACCCTTGGCCGCTCCACAAGAGAGTTTTTTTGCTTCGGGATGCTATGCAATCAAGTGCTCAGGCCTTGCGACTGGCTTGGAACAGGTTAGACACAAGCTACCTTGGGATGTCGGAGAACATCATGTCAGGCTTCTCGCTCGGCTTTCCTTCCATCAGTGGTTTGTGGATGACATGGAGATCAGTGGTGATTGGGGTCCTATTTGGCTTCGTTCCTGGCTTGCCTTAGCTTCTTGGCCTGGCACTGGTGTGTGTGTGTGTTTTTTCTCCTTCGTCATGCGGTGCGTGGTGGGGTCTGCTGCCCAAACGAGGTTCGCTCAGCTGGGCGTCCTTAAATATGGTGGCCTTGTTCTTCGCATTGGCCTTGCCATTCCGTTCGTTTAGCATCCCTTCTCTAGGCGGTGGCCCCTTGATCACTTGCGCTGTGCCCTGTGGCAATGGCTTCTTCTTTGCCACATGCCGCTTCGACTTGTCAATGGAGATAATTCGCTTGGAGCCGCCAAGCGGTTGAGATGCAGATTGGTACTGGTTCCCTTTCAATCAATATTGACACTGCAGTTGTCACCCGTGCAGCTTGTGAAGGTCAGATCAGCGCCCTGGTTCTCAGGCCGTTTCCGCTAGAGCCGACTCGGCGTGTCATCCAGGAAACAGGAAACATGATGGTTTGTCTGAAAATAAGCTACCCAATATTTGATGGACTATCATCATTGACCCCCATTGCAATTGCATGCACTTGCCATATTGGGAGATTCCCCCGTTTTCAGACACACCCAAGAACCATACTGTCGGTTGTACATCCCATTCTATCCCCATATTAAATCACATTACATCCCCATTCCCCATTATGGTACAAATTTCCCGTAAATATATCATATATCCCCATATAACATTATCCCGTTCTTAAATCTCCATGTTGTGTTTAGTCAATCCCACTAAATTCCTTCCCCCGATAACAGAGCCCAGAACATGGGGTTGTCTGATATCGCCTGCTGCTGGTCCCTCTGCAGCCGCTGAGAGTAGGTCGCAGAACCAGTCAAATTCTTCCTGCTCGTCTCTATGTAAGCTGAAAACTGTGGTGGTTTAAGGAGAAATGTCACAGCAGACTGCAGGAAATCATGCTTGTTGCCAGCCAAAAATGGGAATTCTGAGTTTCCAGTAGTAGTTTCTGGTCAATTTTGGTATGGCTCACACAAGCAGCTTTCAAGCCAACAGCATCTAGAGGACAACGGCTCTGCAGTCCTGCCCTCGGCAGATCCAGTAGAAGTAAATCCTCAGCCATATCTCCGGTAGAATCTGTCGCAAGAGCAACGACCAGCAGAAGGTCTCGGCATCGGCATGAGGCCATTTGGCCATTAGGCAGCAATTTCATCATGGGCCTTGCAATCGAGCAGCTTTTTGGGGACCTGGATCAAGACATCCACCATCTTCTCGAGAGATGTATCATCTGCAGCCAACATGGTCCCGTTGTGTTCAACCGACATGGAAGCATGCAGTTGCCAGTGTTTCAGCATCCTTTGCAGGCTAGGCTTGCTAGGCCATAAGGGCATTTTCTAATCTATCTAGTTGGTATTAGTTCGTAAACCCCCAATGAAAACCTTCCAACTTCATAAAATTCTTGGCATCCCTGGTTCCAAGGCAATAAGGCAGTGGATGAAACGAGGCCCGGACCCGAGCCCTTCCGCTTCAGAAGACTCTCTCGTTGCTTGGCGCGTAGCTGCACCGAGCGCAAAATGGAGGCGAAGGGTGTCACCTGACATCCGCAGGTAATTTCGAGCTCTGAGCCCTGGTCAAGTTGTGATTGTTCAAAACTTTCTGGAGATCATTTTGAAGAGTTGCCATGGCATAAACTCGGTGGAGAATTTTGGAGATGCCAAGTTCGAGCGATACTATACGGTAACTGTTGGGGGCTGATCATCTCCTGTCTTGCAGACTAGACTCGCAGCATATCTTGAGACAAGTGGCTCCAATACCTGCACCCACCACCATGAGCGTCTCAAAGCCCCAAACCTTTTGCGCTGGAGCGCCGAAAGGTCCCGTGACTTGCAAGACCACAGCCTGGCGATCTCTTTGCTGGTATATGGCTTGTATGCTGTGAAACAACCACTCAAATAATCTCAAGTGGATGTTCATGCTAGTTGCATCTAGTTGCTACCCAATCTGCATATTCTCATTGCTCTGATCATCTTACAGTAGTTGTAACCCACAGATGCTCAATGGAATGCCTCAGGTGGCAGCATGGTCATTGCCGCGTCACCTCAGCCGCAATCAGGAAAGGGTTCCGCATCTCACTTTCCAATGAAACATCAAGCAAAGATCGCGAGAAAGCCTGATAAAAAAGTACTGCAAGTTGAGAGAGTCCAGAAAGCAATGTTGTGGAACAAAAAACAAAAAACATTTTACATAATCTTACATAGCTTTTTGCAGTAAACTGTACAGAGAAAAAACCCGCTGCAACATGCTGTTAGACAGGCTCCAAGGCGCTCATCAGGCTCTGGCCTGATTGAGAAGCTGGGTCCTTTGCAAAGCCTGCCAAGATTCAGACTCATCCAACATCAAATAGAAGATGGTCATTACAACAGATGACAGTGGTGGACCTCAAGACGCTCGATGCGCCCATTGAAAGCGGCCATTCTCCAAGCTGTTTGCGCCCCCGGCCGATGAGTATCTCTAATGAGGGATATCCTAGCCGTTGGATGTTCCCACTAATTAAATCGACCATGGAGGTTGCGATTTGGAAGTTTCCAGTTTGGGAGACTATTCCTGTTTTTCATCGATTGTGCTTGTGGATAATGCCGGCAAAAAGACTGGGCTGTTAAGCCAACATGCAGGATTTATCAATAACTAGCGTATTTGGATGGTGGGGATATCAAACCAATCAGTGGGTCTTTCCGAGACTCTAGTTGGAGCTCGTAAATGATCCCAGGAGCTATGTCTAATCATGTTCAATCACACAGCTTTGTAGAAACAGCCATCAATAATGGTTCAATAGTTGTATCAAAAGAATCACTACGAAACACCATTGAGAACAATTTAGTTGTATCCACAAGTTTGCTGTTGAAAACATTTTATCCAGGCCTTCCTTCAGCCTGGGTTTGCTCTCTGAAGCCCCATGTGGCAAGGCTGGTGGAGACACTTGCCCTGGCAACGGAGGAACCTGCACAGCGGATGATGGAGGTCATCATCACCAAGGAAAATCGCCAAGAAAAGGGATGATTGTCCCATGCACAAATTGGATTTCCTATTGCCATGTTATTGTTCAAAGGTACCGAACTTATAACCATTTCATTTACACTCACTGGAGTGGGCGATACCTACCCCTTTTTTGCTGGCAATTCCCCTGTTTTCTTTATGGAACTTCGGATCAAGATGGAATATCGTACTCCGTATGTTCCTTGAAATTGTAACAAATCATGTATCAATGTACATCCAGAAATGTTCTATAATATCATCATATGTGTATACATATATATATAATAATAATAATAATACATAATTATTATACATCTAATATAGATCCATGTGTATACCATATACATCATATACCAATTAATATATATATATAGCATTTATCCCCCACATGATCTGCCGTTCGTTGGCGCCAAACGCTGCCTTTTCTGACGGCACGGAGGCATCAAGCTGTCCGCGGCCACCGGGCAAATAGCTCTCCTGGGGCACGTTGAAAACAATGTGACCTCAGCGAGGCACTGGGCGCAGCTTGGGGGATTTACTATGGGCGCTTGGGCTGGGAAATGGGGATGTAAAATGGGATGTATCAACCAATACTGGATCATAATGGGATTTCATGTGGGGATATAATGGGATATGCCACCAACAAGATGGTTTTTCTGTGGTGTGTCTGACAAACTGGGGTCCGCAAGATGGCCAAAAACAAATGGGGAAACATGAGGTTCCAATCCATCAAAGTTGGGGGGTCCCAAGATTTCCCAATCTCTACGGAAGGGATTGATAAACCATCACCAATTTTGCCACAAATTACACCATCAATTATTGTGGAGATAGTGGATGGTCCCAGGATGCACTTTTGAGTTGAGATTTGCGGGAAACTATTGGCAAAGACCATCCGGCAGGTTTCTGATTTCAACTTCTCAGTAGGTCTGATCCAATAAGATTGTGGGAAAATGTGGGAAACATCATCGGCGGAAAATCCAGGAAACTAGTATTTTGGCCATCCAAATAGTTGGGGGTTTTGCGGATTTCCTGCCATGTTTTGCTTCAAGCCTTAAACTTAAATCCATTCTGGCTGCAAGCTGTATGTGCCTATGATGCCATCTATGGTGGGATGAAATTTGACAAACGCAGCTCGACCGCAATGATGTGCTGCCTAGCAGCTATTTGGCAGCGTTTTCTTCACATAGTCAAATATCTTTGGTGCCTGCTCTCGGGTTTTGATCGCTGACACCATGAACTTGCAATGGTTGCGAGAGAGCTGAGCTTTCAGAAACCCCCCACACTGCATATACCCTTTACCGTGTCAGACTACCTTCCTGGTCGTTGCGTAGATGGCGTAGATATTCATACACTCGGAACAGGAATTCGCTGGCGGTCACTGGTAAAATTATGTTAACAGCACAAGACTCCTTGCCACAAGAGACTGGTTGGAATGTATGTCTACGTTTTCTGATCCTGGCACATTCTCCTCAACTATCTTCCTATCTTTTCCCACTGTTCTATTGTGAGTAGCTCCCTATGTTTCGGTGATTTTCCCTGAACTGGCTGGGATTCATGGATCATCCCCAATCACCCCACCTTGGGCGGCTTCTCGGGAGGCCTCTCTCCAGTTGCCTCTGCAACAGCCTGTTCTGTCAAGCGTTTCCGCAGCGCTGAACACCTCAGATGCCGCTGGGATGAAGTCTGTGGATCAGATCCATAATTGGTATCCACTATTGGTGTATGTATATTGTTTATTTGTATATATTATATATGATATGATATGATATGATATAATATGATATGATATGATATGATATATGTCTGTATGTTATGGATAATATCAATATACATATTCATATTATACATGTATGTACAAGTACGATACTTTGAGCGGATTTGAACGGATTATACTTCCAACTTGCACCATGGAGACACAGGCCAACTGACGCACAGTTCATTGCAGCCAATTTGCCAGTCAAGATTGTTGGGAGCTCGGATGTGAACTGAAATGCAATTCTCCTGCTGCAACTGCAGGATGTGGCCATTTCAATGCGGATTGATTCCCCCAGGAAAGTGGCCATTGAAAAATCGGGAAAATGATGATAAACCATGATAATCCATCGACTTTTTGAGGTAAGGTACCCTATTTTCGGACAAGCCCACATTACATCTGACCTGTGTCTGGCAGCTAATCTCCTCTGGGGCAGAAGTCAAAGTGAAGGGATGAAATTCACCCTTCCAGCCGAGCATAATGTATTGCCCTGCCTCTGTCACCAGCCACCAATGACAACTCAAAGTCGGTCTGCACTAAACTGCTATTATCAGAATATGTCGGCTAGGGAGAATCCGGTCCTCATTTCTTGTCGGGGCTATCTGCACATACAAGTATCGACCGAAACAAAGAAATTCATAGAGATTCTACTTTCCAGCTGGTAGCATGATCTTCATGTTACAAGCAGCGCGAGAGGCACAGAGTATTGGAACGGCAATGCATCTGGCGCCTGGTATACAAAGCCCTGCGGGATGTCAAAGGTCAAATTAATCACATCTCCTGAGCGACCCATGGAACCGAAAGCCCATCTATACTTGAAGCGTAGATGGCAGTTGCGGCGGAGTGGGGTGACTACCAATGGCTTCAGACATTTTGGTTTGCACAGCTGCTTCTCTTCTTGGTAACAATGTTCTGTTGTGTGAGCCAATAGAGACAATGTCAGAACATGTACCTCACGTTGGCTATTGGCTCATATTCTAACTCAGCCCGAGAGTCTTGGAAGGAGCTTCACGTGTTTCAACGAAAGGTACATTTCTTGATGGGTGGAGAGTAGCATGCGATCCACGAAGATGAAGATGGCTGGGAAGAAGAACCTCAGACTCCAAGGCATTGCAAAGGACAGCGCAAGGATTGTGCAAAAACCTGCGGTCGACCACTTGGTGGTTTCTCTGCGGAGCACAACGTGTGATGTACAGCCGGGCAGCCAAATCCACAGCCTGGCAGGAGCATGAAGCAGAAGCAGAATATAGATGAACTTCCAAGACATGTGAACTCTCCAGAACCTCAGCTGGGCGAAAGTTGCAGAATGCAACCTTTAAACATGAAACAAATGTGAGACTCTGAGACATTGTGGGACTATGGAGTCTCCTTCACTGAAGACCGGATGCTCTGGGATTTCAAACACATTCAAACTCTTTTTATCGGTCTGACCAGCCTCAACATGGGCTCAAGAAAGCCATTGGAACGGCCCAATTTCTAGCAAGAAGCAGATTGAAGCCGCCCAAGCGGCGTGTGACAGCATTGGTGCCACGGCGAACACAAGACATCGCCTCGGCTGATAATCTTTGAGCCACTTAAAAACGGAAAACTTGCTGTCGAGGATATGGCTGCAATATGCTGCAATGATTCCTAGATATTCGAGCTATTTCCAGCTCTTTCCAGCTTGTCTGAAACGCTTTTGGCAAGGCTGTGACATAATTCCTGTCCCAGAACTCCCAAAGTCAACTGCCCCATTTCAAGGATCGCCAAGAGTCCGTAAGCAGGATGGCGGCCATCAGAACGGTCAGGATGAGTCCAGATAGAATAGCACAGCGGTTTTGCAGATTCACCAACTGCGGATGGGTCAGCTTCAGCTTCAGCCAACATGAGAGGAAGCGGTCATCAAAAAGGGACTTGAAATTACTTGTAGAGCCACTCAGATAACATAATGGCCAATAGCCTGATCATCATGAATCATCATGAATCATACTTCTATTCTATTCGTTTTTCATGCCATCCTCTGCCCCAAACCCTTTGTGTATCTTTGTGTCATTCCCTTGCACTGGTTGGCTCTTCAAACGGGAGATTTTCACCATAGGTCAAGATACCCAGAAGCCCTTTCTAATCATCAGGGATAACCAGCCGGTACTGTTGCCTGCAACCAGAAGGTCATGCCACTGGCTCGCTCTCCGTCCGTCAGCTTCCACAGCTGCAGTGGATCCTGCTGCATCTTTGGTGCTGCCTGAATTTCGTAGATATGAACCTCGTGAGCTCGGACGACTGGAAGGGACTGGAAAGGACTGGAAAGGACTGGAAGCGACCTCTGTCGCGCTTCACTTCACGGAAAAATCACTGGAGCTGTTCTAAGGTCTGAACACAATGAGCGATGATGTGGATGAAAGCACCAATAAAGGTGAAGCCTGCAATGACCATGTGGAAATTGATTGGATCCTCAGTCAAACAGTTGGCCAGTTTGATTCATCAAACCTTGGCGGCTCTGCTAGGAGTAGAAAAAATTGCACAAACGAGGATTTTTGAGTCGAAGGCCGTCAAACCAAACATCATAATTCCTTTGCACTTCTCGTCTTCACTCACGCAGCTGTTGCCACGACATCTCCTGTTGTTGCATTCAAACTTGAACCAAAAAGTAAAACAAGCCCTCACAGCTACTCCCGGCTGCTACCCAAACCACTCTGCCCCATCAACTTCCAGTTCGCGAATTTTCAGTGGACGCAATCCTGACAGCAGCCGATATCTTGATTGCCTTTACTTTCTCAAAGGAGCCATGCTATCACTTGCCCGTTTCCCGGTGAGTAGTGAAGCTTCCTTGGGGTTCAATACCAAACTGCCTTTTTCTTTGGAACCTGCGGCAAACTCCAGGAACTTAGACCCCATGAATTGCATCAGGCCACGTCAGTTGGAATCCATTCGCGAGACGAGCCCATTCGCCTGGCATCCCCGCATTCTTCTTAAACAAGAGCAATCCAACAGTTATGTCAGCCACTGTCAGCTGCACGCTGCCTGGTAGCTGTTTGTAAGCTTTTGAGCGTGGGCAGCACCAGCATTGCAAAGTTCAAATCCATGCTGTAGCCACCGCCCTGGCCCGGAAAAGTCCAACAACGATTTTTTTTTTTTGACCAATCCTCAACCGCGGTGAAGCGCCTTGGCAAATGGGTAGGCCCAGGAGCCCATGAAGCCTCCGTTGAGGTTGGATAGAAAGCCAATGGCGAAAACAAGAATGTTCAGGAGGCCGTACCTGTGACAGCTCAAGCCGAAACCCTATGTTGTTTTCACATCAAGAGCATTGAACAAACGATAGATTGTGACACAATATCACAATATCTTTGGTATTGAAGAAATTCTTTGCCGCAAAATGCCGCAAAAACTTAGCCCCTTCTCATGGCACGAGGTAGCCAAATGAGTAACTTTGTCGTTCTTAACCCCCGTAATCTCCCGATTCCAGTGAGGTCACCCCCATCTCGGCGCACATCAGGGTGGTCAGCCGCTGCTCTCCAAGGCCACACCGACGGCAAGTACGGTTGAAGCTCTGGAACCAGCTCACCTTTTCCTCGCCATCAATGGAGCCATCGTCGGAATACAGCTCGTGAGATGGACCCTTAAAGATCTTAAAGGATCTTAATTTTGCGGATGATGAGGATTCATTGGAATTGGAGCTACCCTTTAAACCCATATGTCGGGATAAAATCTGAAGGGAAAAATACAGGAAAAGAAGATCAAAATCCCGGTACCAAAGGGTGGTTTAACCCCAAAAAAAAACAAACATCATCCGTGATTTGGCCACTGCTCTCATTGCGGCAGAATGGATGCGAAGATCTGTCACACTTACTTATCACCACTAACTTAAAAGGAAAATCCGCTAGGAAAATCCGCATGCTCTAGCATATGGGTACAACGCCCAAGCCATGTTTCTTATATGTAGTTCACCTTAAAGTTGACATGACCTCAAAAGTCGGGACACGTTCAGCCAAGCATCATCTGGGATCGACAAGTCGGTAGCCTGTGCGTTTGGGCCAGAGGAACAAATCACTTTGCGCAGCAACCCCATCACCATGATTCTTGAACAAGTACTAAGGCTCCCATATATAACTATCTATACATTTTATTGGTTGATTGATTCATTGATTGCTGGGTTCGTTCGTTCGCTCATTCGTTCGTTCATTCGTTCAATCATTGATTGGTTGATTGCTTGCTTGATTGATTGATTGCCTGATTGATTGATTAGTTGCATACATAGTTGTAATTGATAGTTGACTCCACATTTAAACGTCCGCATCGGTTCTCGCCTGATCGCCGCCCTCTTCGTCCTGCACGTAAGCTCCAGCCTTCTTGGCCCATGCCTTCCTGCCGATGGAAGCGCGATACAGTGTGAACATGGGACGTTTTCCAATAGAGATAGCATGTGGATATTTTGGTATGCGTATAAATACACATACTAACATACATATATATATACATACATACATATACATAATGCATATACATATAGAAATACATATACATATACACATACACATACATATACATATACAGATACAGATACAGATACATACACATATTACATGTGTATATATATATATATGCCAATGATAGTTTTATGATGTCAGCTTACCAAGAAACAAAGAAGAAGTGGGTTGAACAACTGGAACGCTCATTTTTGGTGCTGTCCCAAGTGCCTCTGCTGTGCCTTGATCTGACGACGTTGCTCGATGAGTTGAAGCATCTTCTCCTGGTGGACTGAGACCATCTCTCAACATGTCAATTTCTTGGGATCAAATGTGTTTGATCATCTCAAAGGGTTGAAGATGTATGAAAATGTTGAAAGAGCCGCAATCATCAATATATATATATATACGTATGCATTGTTGTTGTTGTTGTTGTTGTTGTTGTAGTTGTAGTTGTAGTTGTAGTTGTAGTAGTAGTTGTTGTTGTTGTTGTTGTTCTTGTTCTTGTTCTTGTTCTTGTCGTTGTTGTTGTTGGTGGTGGTGTTGTTGTTGTTGTTCTTGTTGCTATTATTGTTATTATTGCTGTTGTTATTATTGTAGCAGTAGCAGTAGCAGTAGCAGTAGCAGTAGCAGTAGCAGTAGTAGTAGTTGTTGTTGTAGTTGTTGTTGTCGTTGTAGTAGTAGTAGTAGTTGTTGTTGTTGTTGTTGCTGTTGTTGTTGTTACGTAGTGTTATTGTTAATTTATTTATCTATTTAATAATTTATAAATTCATTTATTTGGATATTTTACTAATATTGTTTATTATTTATCTATGTGTGTATTTATTGTTAGCATTATTGTTCTTACTATTGCTTCTATTATTATTAGTGATTACTGATTACTATGATTTTTTGTATCTGTATTTTGATTCCAATTATGCTTATTCTTATGATGTTTCTACCATTAGTCTCATTACCATTATCATTATCATGATTACCGTTAGTGTTATTATCATTCTGATAATTATTGTTATATATACCATACCATATACATGTATATAATCATATATACATGCAATCATTATATATATCTATACACCCAAATGGCCCAAATTGTCCCAAATTTGAGCGCTACACTTGACTGTGGACCAAGGTCACATCCACAAGGAAAGTGTCCTCTTTGAGGACCCATCGAAGAATACGAGGTCGGTAGCGGGTGGAAAATAGCCAGCTGCTGGGATACCTGGCGATGGAGTTGCTGATTTCTGAGGACGGAGTTGTGGAAACTGAATCATCAAGAATCATAAATCATCATAAACCATCTACAGCTTGAAGTATGATAGACAACAGCAGTCAGAAAAAAATCGGTGCTCTGGTTCACCAGCGACGAAAACCAACGTTTGCCAGGCCTGGCCTATAAGCCCAACAAGCCCCCAGGATGTAGAGGATGATCAAAACTCCCACAGCAACGCCTTTGCACGGCTAAATCATCCGAACTCACCCAATGATTGACAGTGAAATGCCCCATTGATGGGTAGATTCGCATTGATGGATAAATATGGTTAAATAAGTTCAATCTTTACGTTATACAGTTACGAAAATGACTTAGAAAAAACCTGTTTCGCCATCATGTTCCAAGTTGCCTAAGCCAATGAGGAGGCTTTCATAGTGCTCCAAGATGACTCCTGTGACGATGATGACCGCCTTATGGGACCTGTTGCTGAAATCCTGAGCGAAATCTGCAAATCTGCTTGGTGCTTGAGCTTTCATCCACAAAAAAATTCTCGGCCATTGGGGATCATCATCCCATTTCGATGCTTGTAAGACATGTTTGAAACCACGACTTTCTCCGCTTTCAATTTCGCGCCACCTTTATTTAATTAGCATTCGAAAGCGGCCCGGCTGTTTGAAACCACCAACCTGTTTTTGAAAGGGATCCAATGACAACGCCCAGCGACGTTGTTGCGGGTGCTGGCCACGTAGTGCTCGCCCACTTGCTTCATTTCCACCAGGCCTCCATCAAAATAGGCCGAAGCGCCGTTCAACTGCTTGCAGTTTGTCCTGGGTCATTGCAATTGCATATTCGAAATGCGCTTGGAAGACGTGTTCTTCTGCCACAAAAATGTTCTTGTAGGTATAGACAAGACCTATGTATGTATACTTATATATATATATATTATATATATAATTATATGCGTACATATATATATATATATTATATATATATATATATATTATATATATTATATATATTATATATATTATATATATTGTGCGTGTGAACTAACAATCAGAAAATTCTTCTGATCTCACTGAATGCATGATGTCAAGTTGTCAGGATCAAACATATACTCTGCTTGCGATAGCTCGGGCGTTTGTAGACAGGTCGGAACAAAGATGAACAGGTCCCTCTTCATACTGAAGGACCTAGTTGGCAGATCCCCAGGGCCTGCAATCAAACTTTGGCGTCCCGTAAATGGACAACAAGGGTCCAAAATGCAACATTGAATGCAAAATTCTGGAAGGCCAAAGCAAGGTTCAGACTCTTCAGATTATACTGCAGCGACATGCAGCGGCAACATGACTGCAGCAATTGCAGCAAAGCTTCTCTGAGTTTTGGTCGTTGGTCTCAGGGTCACAAGTTACTATACTGTCTTGGTCCAGATAGGCAAACTTCGTCACCAGGCGCTTCCCCTCCTGCAGAAGAAATGATGTGGATCAATCTTGCATGTCCACCAAACAATTTAGGTGTGTCTGAAATGAAACGTATACTGAAAATGAAGATCAACCAATGGATGTAGGGGTACCCTATTTACAACTAAACAATCCCAGAGATAGTAATGTGGTAACCCAACCATATATAAACCTACCATTTGGGCATGATCATTACCACCCATTTATGATAAGCATAGGGATTGTGTACGATTGGGCTTACCACGTCAAAATGCTCAAGTAGGCTGTCTGATCAAACTGCCTGTGTCTAGACAGCAGTTCCAGCATACCTAAACCTCTTGAAACAGTACGAGTACCTGGTCACCATATAGTTTCCAGTGGTGCGTGCCTCACCTAGTCATCTTGTAGTCAATCTATATCGGCGAGTCAAAACCTATAACACAATTTTTGAGGATGAACATCCATTTGCCAGCTGTTTTCGTTTCAACTACAGGGTGCCAGGGTTTTGAACCATTGCCATGCCATTGCCATAGTTCTTTGTTTTTCACTCATTAATTTCATGTGTTTTAGTTTATGTTCCTTGTGTTGTTTGTTCAACCATTTAATCTTTGTAAAGCTCATCATGATCTGCACAGCTGATCTCTGAACCAGGGCATCCTCATCATTGGGGTTGGCTTGAGCATTGAAGAAGAGGGTGTGCCTGCCAGGAGAAGAGCAACATGCTGCAAAAAAATGTCTATTTTAACACCTGTCATTTCAGGAACCTACCAAAGTTCGGTTTCAAGTCAACAAACAAAAAGAGCGAAAGAGCAAGCTACTGCACTTCGTTGTACCGCAGAACCTATTTTCTAAAAGCTTGCGCTGAACCTTCGCTCTAGGACTGCAAATCTCAACGAGTTTGAAGGATTTCTCTGCGTTTCGCATTTGACAAGTCTCGCTCGCTACTGGCAACACCTGTTTCAGCTTAGTCGCTTGTCCATTGGCAGTGGCACTGTCTCTTGGCGGTTTTGTAGCTGAACCAAGTTTGAGCGGTCTGTGCCCGCTCGCCCGTTGCCTGCGAACACAAGCAAGCAGGTGCATTTTGGACACAACTCGAGTCGTTGGTGGTGATCAAATCGCAAATATCCACAAGTTTCATCAAGTTTCTGCGGATTTGGAAGAACCTGATCGTGTCTTTCTGAAAAGCCAAAACCATTGTCTCGCAGTGAATCAACACAGTGGTGGGTGCCTGTTATCACCAGGAAGTCGGACATTTGACAAGCTGTTCGAAGATGAGTTGCAGATGTGGGCATGGCTGGATATAAAGACACCAAACAGACCAAACAGACCAACATTCAAATTACTTTCAACTTGACTTTTGACATATTCACCTACTTCACCTTCTATCATTCCGAAGTAGATCCCAGACAGGAGGCTTCGCGTACCACACAACTGTATATCACCTAGTTCAACCACGATTTAACTGAATATCATTTACTTCTCATATTTTTCCAGCACCCTGACAATTTCCCAGTTCCAGTTTTTTTTATGTGTTTCCACAGTTTCCACCGAAGTCCCACCATGACCCACCTGCATTGCCATTGGGGTTTGCATCTGAGCCGGTCCACTGGAAGTGCAGCATGGTGCCCTGTTCCACCGACAGCTCTGAAGGGACGAAGTCATACTCCACCGAGGGATAGACCTGGACGATGTTGCCACGCCGGCCACCTCGGTGATTTCTTGGTAAACTGTTTGGCTAATAAGATCTACTATATCTACTATCAATTTTGGTTAATTCATATATAAGTAAAGCTATTGAGAACTAGAGTTTATAATATGGATAGCGTTTAAGGATCCTATTTCTTTGGGATCCTTCCGATTCTGGATCACTCTCTTCGATTGTTTGCGAAATGATTTTGGATCGTAGGCCCATCCCCCTAATGTGAAATACCCCCAAGAAAGGACCCAAAATGAAGAGCAATCCACTATTAAACCCGGATTTCAATGGATTTCATGTATCGGGGGAAGGGATTACAAAATTTACAAATAAGTATAAATAAGTAATGATTAAACCATGGGATGGCTGGCCATGGCTCAAAAATTGAGTACTGTATCTTGACCTGGTAAAAATAGCTGTAGTCCCGAATTCGTGCACAGACTGCTAGTTTGAGACCAGACGCGGACATTGTAATTCACAATTCGCTGTCCCGCTGGTACATCTGTCGGCCTTTCCATCACCTTAGGTGATGCAGAGGAATTCGTCTTCAGTAATTAGTCTTCAGTAGTTGATGGTTTCGCTCATGAATCATTAACATGAAGAGTGGACATATCCTGAAGAATACGGGTCGATACAATCAGTCAATGGTTCAAGCCAGAAACCAACGACTACCCTCGCGCAGAATCTGGGACCAAGACCATAAAGCTGTGCGTTCGATCCTCAAAGGTTCGGCCAAACTGGTTGGTGTTCACTTGTAGTTGGAGGAGACCTGGGTTTTGGCAAGGCTCTGAGTACAGTAGATTTTGCTTTTGCACGCAGTTGGTGGGTTTGAAACATCACCTGTTGGTGCTTTAAAATCGCAGTCAACCTCGGTGCAAAAAGTGATTTGTTGATGCAGGAAACGTGAAGAATCCCGTGAAACACAAGAGGAACCGGAGTGACATGGGAAGATCTGGGGTCTATCCACTCATGACTGCAGGTCTGCCCTCAGGTATCTCGACAGAGGATGAGATGGTCTACATTGGAGGGCCACTGCTGGGTTTGCCACGTTTGCCCCACTGGTCTCCTGGTTTTCCTGCGTCCAAGAATCGATCTTCGCCCAGGTCCACCCAATCTGCCACAGGATCTTGCGCCAAAGGCAATGGCACTTCAGGGCGACCCTTGAAGATACTGCGAAGCAGGCAGGAGTGCGGAATGACAGGGATGCCCATGATCATGACGATGATGGTGATGATGATGATGATGATGGTGCTGATGCTGCTGATGCTGCTGATGCTGCTGATGCTACTGCTGCTGATGATGATGATGATGATGATGGTGATGCTGATGGTGATGCTGATGATGATGATGACTATGATGATGATGATGATGATGATGATGATGATGATGATGATGATGATGATGATG
>Ga0126342_10003857_pt1 | contig 25168 bp, 16 predicted proteins | sample Cyp1metagenome_FD_92528 | JGI IMG/M metagenome (GOLD analysis project Ga0126342, IMG submission 92528) | Coral microbial communities from Lord Howe Island, Old Settlement Bay, Australia - Cyphastrea 1 metagenome | ecosystem: Host-associated > Invertebrates > Cnidaria > Coral ... | reverse complement strand
TGTATAATCCCATTCCCAAAGAATATGAAGTAACCCCCAGAAGCACAGTACCAAACCAGGGTTTTGTTTGGAGCTATTTGATACTAGGGGGGGAATTGTAATCTACGTACCGGGCTGAAAAGTCGGTGGAGGAAGACGATAGTCTCAAGTCTCAAGTATTGTTTCAGATACATTTCATTGGATTTCTATAGATTTCTATCCCATATGCTCACCATGGTGCTGGAATCTTTACCAACATTTGTCACAAAATCACCCAGTTTTGTAGGTAAATATTACAGCAGCATGGAGCATCCCCATACCCATGGCAAATCGAAAGTGTTCAGGAGATGGAAGAGGAGGATGAGCAGGAAATTATTGAAGCGAAATTTGCAGTGGGTCATGCTGACAGAGCTCATGACTTCATTCTCTTAGCGGAGGAAGAGCTGAGCAATTCTGTCCAACCCTGGACTACTATCACATTTGGTTTGGGCTTGCTGGATCTTGGGCGTCGAGACGTACAATTTAATCCAGATCAACTTGAGGATCTCCCCGAGCTCAAAAACACCATTTGTGGGCTGATTATATGTCACCCCGGGCGTATGGTGATCTCACCATCTACACAGTGCATCCTCAACCTGAAATTGGAGGAATTAGATCACTTGTTTTGATCGTGGTGGTGGAGAACCCAGACGACGTACATCCAGACATCCGCAACATCTTTGTGATACCAAAAGCACGTGTATCTGTAGCAGGTGACCTCACGGCATCATTTCTACCAACCCAGAGGGCCAGAGCAAACGGTAACGATGTTCTTTGATGTTAGGACTGAAATCTTTAGTTGTAATTATTGTAATTCTAGATAATTAGCCCATTCAGGTTGCAAATTGTTTAGCTTGCAAATGCTTTGTAAGTTGATGATGGTTTGATGATAATTTGTATATGGAGATGTGTCAAGTCAGTCAAGTTACCCATGATCTTGCCAGTTGGTGGGGAAACTCAACCTCATCCCAGCTATGACTTAGGGATGACTTAGGGTACCTGGGATCCATCGCGAAGTTCCAGCCTGGTGAAAAGCCCCTCCAACTGGCCATTGAAATAGGGGAAACATGAAGAATGGAGGTTTCCATGAATTGGGGTACCCCTGAATCATCTATTTATAATAGATGGATTTTCCATTAACCATCCAGCTCTTGGGGTAATTCCATTTATATGGAAACACCCTATTACATCCCCTGTTTGATGCTTCAAACCCCTCAAAACAACCCTAATGATGCTTAAATCTCATTAATCGCCCATCTAATCATAATATACTGTATATATATATATTATATTATGTAGCATGATTTTCTTGGTGAAATCCTGAGTATGATACTGGTTGGTTATATATTTACATATATTAAATCCCAATTAACAACCCATTTGACCAGAAAACCGTTGTGTCTATCACTGCTCAGGCGATGCTGTTCCATTCCGGTCTCCGCGGAGGAATTGGGCCCCTTGGTGGATGTGGTGAAGCCTGGGTTGGGTGGCTGCAACATGCCAGTGATTTGAAATCACCCTAAACCTGGTTGGTGGTTTCAAACATTTTTTATTTTTCCATATACCCTCTGGTAAACATACAAAAAGCTATTGAAAATGACCATTCATAGTGGATTTTCCCAGCTATAAAATGGTGATTTTCCATAGCTATGTTAGTTTACCAGAGGGTATTTGGAATAATCATCCCAATTGACTGGGATTTTTCAGAGGGGTGAAACCACCAACCAGAAACTTGCTGGTGCGTTTTACGTAGGGTTGCTGGATGGGTTGCTGGGGGTTGCTGGGATGACCTGCTTGATAGTTAGCCAGTGGATCATTCCCGAAAATTCCTTACGTTTAGCACCAGTAAGTAAAATGATATGGATGTATATATGTATAATATATATATACTGTGTATATATATACTGTATATATATATATGCTGTATATATATATATATACATACATACATACATATATGTAATTATATGTATATGGTTATGGGTCAAAAGCCTGGTACCTAGATAGCCTAATAATTAATGGATGGTAATGTCCCCTGTAAATGATCTGTATATGGCCTCTGGTAATACATATATATATATTATAATATTTAAATCACCTCTCTATATATATATAGATATACATATATACATATACATATATACATATATAATCTCTGGTAATTTCACATAGCTATTGAAGCCATGGCTCATTAACCATTTACCTATTCCGAATGGATCCAAATGGTGATTTTCCATAGCAATGTTAGTTTACCAGAGGGTGTATATATATATATGTATACAATATATATATATATACACCAGCAATAATTGATACTATCATGGCTATTCTTAATGAAACAGTCAGGATATAATTTGTTACATCTCATTCATGACACATGTATAATGGCTATATAATCTATATAGTACAACATTTATAACGGGATGCAGATGCAGCATTTAAATGAGTAATGTAAATGGGTATTGAATACATGAAATACATGAATGTATATATACAATACATATATACAGAAAAAAACTATACAGCAATAAATTTGAATATCATGGCATTTTTCAGTGATGCAATCGGGATGTAATTAATTGCATCTCATTAATGCCAATTATGGCCAGTAAGTAATGGTTATGTAAGGGTTATGTAATGGCTATGTAATGGCTATGTAATGGCTCTATAATCTATTTATTGTAAGATCCATAATGGGATGTAATATGTGTAAAAAAAGAAACATCTTTTCTTGCTCAAAAATGGTGAAATCATCATTTTGGATGTTTTTTTTTTCCCCCACCATTTTTGGTTACGTTGTTCCGTTCCCATTGCTCAAATCCCCCGATCTTAGAGGTTGGTGCTGTCGCTGGAGTTGGGAGCGTCCCTCGGTCGATGGGGAATTTTTTCATAATCTGCGGTCAACAGATAAGCAAAAAAGAAGGCGAAAGGGCACCACATTGTAGCCTATCAACCTTGTAATATCTTATAATTAGTGATGAAACATGTCATATCCAAGGAAGAAAAAGAGCTTCGCAGCTTGTCGTCGACTTGCCATCTGATCTAGGACGATTTTCTAGGACGATTCGTTGGCCCAGCTGTGATAAACTCGGGGTTTTCATGACCTGAATCCTGACCTGATTCCAAGGAGATCCATGGAAGATTGATGATGATTGATGTGAGCTGACCATTTCTGAATTCTGGATCCTGACCACTATAGCCATTACGTTTTTGTCTCGTTTGGGTTGTAGCTATGTACTGTATCTCACGAGAACTTGGATGATAGGGGATAATACGCGTATGCAGTGGAACATCCCTCATTTAGTTCAATGTGTTTCCTGGTTGGTGGTTTGGAACGTTTGGATTATGACTTTCCATTCAGTTGGGAATGTCATCATCCCAACTGACTTTAATATTTTTCAGAGGGGTAGGGCTCATCCCAACTATAAACTTCCATGGCTAGGCCACGGTACACTGAAGTATTTCCCAGCGGAGCTGATGTCATTGGAGGGTTTAGTAACCCATGATCTTAATGGGAGCCATCATATGTCTTGGTGGTGAAAAAAACCAGTGATGTTTGTTGGTTTATGTTACCAAACAACTGGTTGGAAACCATAGGAAACCATAGGAAAATGTGGGTTTAATGGGATTTATAGCGGATTTATAGCAAAAAAGAACGTACCCTCTGAAAAACTAACAGGTTGCGACATTGAAAATGGCCCAGTCGAAATAGTTGCTTTACCCAGCTATAAAATTGTGATTTTCCATAGTTCTGTTTGTTTACCAGAGGGTACACAAACAGACATTTGATATATCATACATCCAACATATCCACCTAAGTATCCAGAACTCCAGCCTTGTCAGCCTAGTGATGTTCACCAACTTAGCTTACATAAACAAGTCAGATATAACAAAATGGACATTCAAGAAATGCAAAATCTCCACATGGAAACAGACAGAAGCTGGAGTATTTTGGAGCCGTTTCTGGTGATGGTTAAATCCTCATGTGTTGATGCCTAAATCATCCTAAATCCCTATGTGTCACGATGAAATCAGTCATATAGCCTCTGGTAAACATACATAAAAAAGCTATGGAAAATCCACCCATTTTCAAGTTCGGTAAATCAACTATTTTCATGGGTCATTTTCGCCACGTTAAATTACGAGGGTAGTAAACCTCTGCCAAGGTTTACCTGGTTTACCTGGTTACCGTTTACGAACTTGGGGGAAACAACTCATCAGAATTTCCTCAATGGGAACTGCAACCTTTTGGCCCAGGTATGTCGATGAAGACAACGGCCCTGGGACAAAGGATTCCTTGGTCTATGCAACTTTTGTCATGATCTGTGCCATGGCGATAAAGCGATTGGCAAGTTGGGTCGTTTTTGTTGGGCCCATGTATAGTAATGTATAGCATTGTATAACTAGGTTATGATATGTAATGTCATAAACCACCCATTTGGGAATGGTAACCATACCACCTATTTATGGTGAGATTTGGGATGATTTATTATTGATTTACCAACATTACTCACTTCCCAGCTGGGATGCTTCGAATACCCAGCTAGTTGGACAAGACAGAGCTTTCCAGCTTTCCCCTGGGTGGATTTTTTCAAAATGGTCTTTTTTTCATCAGAATTGGGGAGACAAAAACCACCGGATTTTGTTGATCCACTTGGATCCATTTGGATCCATTTGGGCACCACTAGTTACATTTGTGCGTGCTAAACGTAGGGTTGCTGGATGGGTTGGGTTGCTGGGGGGTTGCTGGGATGATGAAACGGATAGATTATTGATAGCTAGCTATTGTGGATCATTCCTACTCAAATTCCCTACGTTTATTAGCACAAGTAAGATGATGTTAATGGGAATATAGTGGGAATATGAATGGGCTGAATGGGATTAAAATATAACCAACAAGATTAACTGGATTTCTTTGGTTATTTGATGGTCCCCCAAAAGGTCGCGGCGATGGGATGGCGATGGGGATCGTTGCGCCGTTGCGCCGTTGCCCCGAGGCGTTTATCTCGTGGTCGCTTGAAGCAGACTGGAGACTCTGATGCCGAGATGGTAATAGAATGGGGATATCATTGGGAATGTAGCCACAGAATTGGGGATTGTCAATAACATATCAATATACGTATAACATATATGTATATATATATTTATATTATATATATATATACATCTATATTATACATATTTGAAGGGGGATTTGAGCATTAATGGTGATATTTCAATTTTGTACTGGGAAGATAAGCAACAATTGAGGGTTTGACTTACAACCACCAAAACAACTAACCAATATCACATACAGGGATATATTAAGAATATAAGGAAACATCATTGAATAGATTGAACTTGCAGGAAACAAAACTGGAAATTCAAAGTTGTAGAAGTAATATGTCAGAATCTGTAGCTCAGCTGAAGAAACTTCCATGACGTCAGCGCTGTGGATTTACCCATTAAAAATGGTGATTTTCCATAGTTATGTTAGTTTACCAGAGGGTAACAAGTGTAGGCATGATATGGGTTTCCACGGTTCGAGACAACCGACCAAATTGGGAAGAAAACCAGCAAACGACAGCTGTGTTGCAACCTCTCTCTGTACGTAGCAGAATTGTCACATGGTTCTTGCTCCTTCGTGCATGAATATTCTATGTATTTCAAGTAGCACATGCATGCTTTGATACTTATTAATGGATGCATTGCACCAAGCCACTTAGATTATCTAATCGTTTCTTGGGATTAGATAGGCTTACCAGAACTCCCGCATGCCAAATATCCAATTTACTGTTGGACTTTGAGCAGGGTCAAGCTGAGGATGGGTCCCCAGGTCCCCAGGTCCCCAGGCTGTCGGTGTTTAACTCGCATGCATGTACCAACCCAAAATATGAACTACATTGACATAATCATAACTTAATGTGATATATCGGGGGGGTACCATGTATAGTTATATACGTATATATATATATATATATAAAATATCCAGGGAGCGAGAGGGAAAGAAAACTAGAGACAACAATAGTTGTCACTTAATGTGGTAACCCACAACTAGACCCCATAAAATGGTTGGTTTAATTCTCATTTAACCAAAATGAACCCATTGCATCCCCATAACAATGGCATATTAACCATATAACATGGCCCATATGTTTGCCATCCACATATATATATATATAAACATGATATTCACCAAATGCCAAATTGCACATGGTAAATATTCCATTACATATAATAATTATGAACTACATGTTATTACAGGTACTAATGCCATTTAATTATCGTCATATTCTGCCCTTGTCATTATCCCACTATTATTTGCCCAATATTATCCCATTATCATTTCATTAACCATCATTTCATCCCATTATCACAATATTATCCCATGATTTTCCCATTAAGTGCTTACTATCCAAATATTATGCCACACATATCTATTAAACAAATTATCCCATTACTATAATCCCCATGAAAAATGGCATGAATCTGAGTAAATTATAACGACCTCACTGTTCTCCCGAGCCCTGGAATCATGGTTTTCATAGGGAAATCATCCCCAAATGGCCTTTCACTATTCAGGTTAGTGAAATATTATAATTTACCCAGATGAATGAACCAACTGTTTTTTGGAAATCATTGGAAATATATTAAGCAAATTATCCCATTATTTTTATCCCTATATCTACAATGTGGGGCCCCCAAGATAGCTAAGTTGGTTTATAACTCCAATAACTATGGTTTATGGTGCTTATAACTATAGTATTCATGGGGTGATTCTAAACCAACTTACAACTGGGGGGCCCACATTGTATATCTAACACATATCTCTATTTCATAGAATTGGATGATGGGAAAATTTTAACCGGAAAGCCCTACCAATTTCATGGTAAAAACCCATGGGTTTCCGGTTAAGATTTTCCCTTCAACAATTTACAGGAAAGCCCTATATTTGATGGTAAAAACCATGGTTTCCTGTAGATTTTCCCTGAAAAAACAATCCAATGACTATTACAGCTAACTACATCTCCTGGTGCTCGCATCATCAAAAAACCCAGGTCTTCGGTGGCTCGACCGCCTTCACCCTGCGCTCCCTGAACATTCCCTATGGCCGCCCGGCGGGACGTTGGGAAAAGCCATGAGAAAAAGCCATAGGAAAAGTGGTGATTTCACGATTTCATTGGGATTTCATTGGGTTTTCCCATGGTTTTCCGGTTTTCCCAGGGTTTTCCCATGGTTTTCCCATCTTTTTCCTATGGCGAAGTTTTTCTGCACAGTTCACCTGCTCACTTCACCGGCAGGCGTACGCAGGTACTCGTATTCATGGATGGTCACCATGATGGAGATGCTCACCTAAAAATCCCCTGAAGTAAGTGGTTAAGCCTACTGCAAGTCCCCATTCAGTGGGCTTATCCCATATGAATAATATATATATATATATATGTAATATTATTATAATAATATATATATATATATACATAGAGATTTTAATATTTATATATTAATATATATTCATAAGTGGCTAAACTAATCCACATACAGGATGATCCTCCGGTTTGTTTGTTTGAAATTGGCTACACCCAAAGGTTTTTCATCACTTTTCCCACTCAATTGGCTATTCTGGGGGTATACAAAAAATTAGACGGAACCATATCATGAAAAAATATTTTATTCATATGTTCCTATGATTTTCCCATATTGTCCCATTAAAAGCTTCCATAATATTCATGTAACATGGTTATTATTACAATCCGATCATTTTCCTATCATTCCCATATTATTCCGTCATATTATGGTGCCATTAAAACCTTATTATGGTTCCATTTATAACGGATGTTTTTCATCCCATATTTTTTCCCATCCTGCAGGTCTGGTCTAGTTCCAATCCATCCCCGGAAACGAGGTGATGAGGTGGCCATGGATGCATGCTACTTGGAACGACGAGTTTTAAAACTGGACACCTGTTGTAAGCATGAAACAGGATTCCGTGGGGTCATGGGTTAGGGAGTTGTACTATGTTGTACTACCAAAAATTGGGGAAAATTGTGATAATCCTTTTCGGATTGGTAAAGCTTGTTGAAGGAACTAGAAAACCAATGAGATGGGCAAATGGGGTGTGGCTTTAATGGCTCAAGTGGAAGGGTGGAGATGAAGAGCCATCAATTTCATGGGTGTTTCAAGCAACAAACTATGTGATAATATGAGAGATAGCCATCTAGATATAGGGTGAACTAAACCATCCAGTGATAAAGGGGTACCCAAAAATGACTATGGAAACCCACAAAAAAACCAGGGATCTGGAGGGGCAGCTGTGAACATCCAATCTGAGTAAATTTCATCACGAGCTCACTGTTCTCCCGAGCCCTGGGAATCATGGTTTTCGTAGGGGAATCATCCCAAAATGGCCCTTCAGGCCCTTCAGGTTTGTGAAAGATTGTAATTTACCCAGATAGGTTTGGGTGATTCTACCATTCTTATACCAACCAATAAGATAATCATTATTATACCATTATTATACCCAGATAATGCCAGATAATCAGACAATATTCCATGATTATTATCCCCATAATAAATGAAACCCAGATAATCAGATAATATCCATTAATAAATGAACCAACTGATTTTTGGAAATGGGAGTTGGTTTACTTAAAGCCCTACACACATGGAGAGTTGGAACCCAAAAAACAAAATGGAAGCAGCAAATATAAAGGGTAACCTGTCGCCCATCGGTGAGGGGCTGTTTAGTTGGTCAAATGCAAGGCATCTACTGTATATATAAGTTATAAAATGTTATAAGTTTATTCATAAAAATGCCACCTTCAAACTTCAAACCCTTATATATGTACTTCAGGGAGCGTCTCGGTCAGTTGTCTTGGTTAAAGGAGTCCCTAAATGATATTGATAGATATGTTTCTCATCATTTTCAGGTTTCCGACTTGTCTATTGTTTCTGTCTATCTGGGGGGTCACTATATCACATGCTGCGACTATAGGGTTGTCCCAAGTGTGGCGGGTCAGGTCTGCCATAGATCATTCAATCCTGCTTGATGACTGTGATTGGAAGGGTCACCGCAGAACAAGTAGCGATGAACAATTGCCTCTTGAAACGCAAGCACTCCAGAGTAATGTCATCTAAAATTCCATTGCCAAATCAATAACAAAGATACCTTCTTGCCATTTCACCATCATTTTTCGGGGGGAGCACCGCCAAAAAAATCAGCAACGCTACACAAAGGGATCTATCGATAGAAAAGAATCCTCAAAGCTCCAACAAATAATAACGTGTTCTTTACATTTTTTTACACTAATTTTGACTGCCTAACATAATCATTACCCTCTGGTAAACGTTTACATAACGAACTGGAAAATCACCATAGCTATAGCTGGGTAGTCATCAACTATTTCGACTGGGCCATTTTCTATGTCGCAAACTGTTAACGTTTACCAGATATTAGCTATCATAAATCACATAAATCCCATGAAAAACCCACATTTTCCTATGGTTTTCCTATGGTTTTCCTATGGGTTTTCCACCATACATTGTGGCTTCCCTGGCAATCTCGTCAGATCTCAGCATCCATGGATCATCCTTTGCCGAAAAGCCGAGGCTTGTACGGCAGCGCTGCGGAGAGTGGCATCTTCTATCGCTGGGGGATGCAGTTCCGGCGGAAGGTGTTGAAACCTCTGCTGGTGCCGCGGGGGATCCGCGGGGGATGGGGATCAGTCTGGGAGGTTTCTGCAGATTTTTTTCGAGGCAAAAAAACTGGGAAAAAATGCCTTAAGCAAAGGCCAAAATTGTTAGAGAACTGAAGTGGAAAGCGCATATTTGTCTGTATGTCCCAAAAAAATATTTGGTGTCATCCCCTAGTCATTAACTGTTTCAAGTGTTTGCAATATGAACGGGGGATGGGATTGTATTATGGTATATTCCCATTGTGTATCAACAATTCTAATCACTACAGTAATTATTCCGTATTATCATGTATTATACATACACTATATATAAATTAGTGGAATGATTGGTAATACTATATTATCATGTTGCTATTAATTCCACTATAGTCCCATTCTAGTAAATTATATATTATCTAAATCCATTATTACTATACATATAAATCACACATGGTGTCGTCCATTTGAGTTGTTTCGAGGCAAGTCTTCCAACTGTTCTACAATGTGGGGTTCTCAAGCGATAGCTGAGTTGACGCACGTAACTGGTTGTTTCTTAAGATGGGGGATCCCCAAGTCACCATGGTGGTCTAATGACTTGGATGATTTGGGGTATCCCCATTTTAGGAACCTCTAACTTGCTGAAGTGTTGGATTTTTCAGAGGGGTAGGGTTGAAACCACCAACCAGAAACCTGAGAATGAGAATTTGAAATTGGCTGGTACCCTCTGGTAAACTAACATAGCTATGGACAATCACATCTTTCAATGGGAAAATCCACTATAAATGGTCATTTTCAATAGCTATTTTGACATAACCAGAGGGTAACATTGAACAGGTTTGCGACAACCATTCAAGAGATAGGCTACAATGGGGTGTCCTGTCAGTAAGTTGCTTCAAACCACGAGGATCATCCCACAAATCCTGGTGAAGCACGGTGTTTTCATGTTTTTTTTACGTAAGTCCCCAATTTTTTCTGCTGCTTGGTGGCTTCAAACCATGGAATTTCATGACTTTCCAGAAAGTTAAGTTGGGAATGTCATAATCCCAACTGACGAACTAGATTTTTCAGAGGGGTAGGGCGAAAAACCACCAACCAGATATATAATTCAGCCAGATATTAGCTATCATAAATCAGCTATAAATCCCATTAAACTCACATTTCCCTATGGTTTCTCCCATTTTTTCACGGGTGAACTACCCCCAGTCACCGTCACCAGCGTCACCGTCGCGTCAGCAGGTGGGAAAATCGTCGGATCGCTCCCAGCAACAGGAGATCAACCTGACGGAAGCCGTTCCCTGGCGATCGACCGGACCGAGGGACCGTAACGGGATCTACCGTTGAGGGCCTGGGCAAAAACGGAGAGTTTTCACAGTCCATGGGGAATAGCATCTAAAAACCAACCAGTAGCCTCTGGTAAGATATTGAAAATGGCCCATAGAAATAGTGGATTTACCCATTGAAAATGGTGATTTTCCATAGTTATGTTAGTTTACCGGGTATTGTGGAATGACAGAGGGTTTTGAATTGTGCCAACCTTACGCAACAGGTATGGGTTGGATTCGCCAGTGAAAGCTCGATGGTTAATCTACCTCTCTTGTGTGGGGCCCTGGTTCACCTTCTCTTGTTGATATTTCTAAATTTGTTGCTTTATATTCATGTTCTGGTACTGATGCTTTATTTTGCTGGTTCACACCACTATTTATAGCTTCTGTCAGTTGATCTACCCTTATTTGCGAGTCAAGTTCACACATCTGGCTAAATTATAAAGACCTCACTGTTCTCCCGAGCCCTGGAAATAATGGTTTTTATAGGGAAATCATCTCCAAATGGCTTTAATTCAGGTTGGTGAAATATTATGGCCTTTACCCAGACACATATAGATCAAGACTTGCCCCAGTCACTCCCCCCCGGATTTTGTTTCACAGTTTGGGAACTGGAACGCATCACCATTTATCTTAGGTAAATCCTCGAAGTAAATAGGCCATCAAGACTGTAACAAATTGCCCTGTAGGTATCCAGCTATTGTACATCCCTAACTTATATATATATATACATACATACATACATACATATATATTCTTATTTAATATTTGATACCTTATGAAATCCCATATCAAACTCCATATAAAACATTATTTTTCTTAACAAAAACATGGTTAGAACCCTATAGTTCTTGATGATTCAACCAGCATTTTGTGTCCCATCGTGGTTGTTGACTTCCAAAAACGGCGCCCAAAAAAAAAGGTGATCCACGATGCCACGCAGCGGCAACAGAGCAGTGCTTTCGGTTTACGGAGGCCCTGACCTCAGGGCCGCTTAGGGCCGCTTATGGGTCCGCTGCTGGCTGGTGGTTGAAGGGCCAGGATTGGGCCCTCCAGTGATGTGAACATTGGTTTATTTTATGGGGCCCCATCCAAATTTGTTTTTTATAAGTGTTACACACTATGGTTATTATAGAAATAAACCAACTCAGCTAACGAACTGGGGCCCCATCCTGTACAGTACGTCGTGCGTATGTGGATCGTATGTGGGGGTTTCCATCAATGGGAGTACAGTACGAATATAGTGGTGGTTTTCTGAAATGGGGGTACTGTACCCCAATAGCTGGATGGTTTATAATGGAAAATCCAAACAAAAAATGGATGATCAAGGGGGGTATCATTTGAGTATCAGATGAAATGACTATTGGGAAAGTACCCCTTCAATTATATAGTGAACTATGGTTTTTAAATCCGGGGTTAACATTACAGTACAGTACGTAAGTATGTATTGAACAACTATTGAACATGGCCATTGACATAGTTGCTTTACCTATCAAACATGAGGATTTTCCATAGCTACGGTAGTTTACCAGAGGGTATGTATGTAGTTAACATAATTTTCATGTGAATGTTGCTATGTATTCATTCATGTCTGGTACTCTACTGTGCTGTACTGTATTGTATTGTTTTTTTTTTTGTATTGCATTGTATTGCGTTGGGTTGGATTGTATTGCATTGTCTAGTATTGTACTGTTTTGTCTTGCATTGCACTGTTATGTTTTGTATTGCATTGTATTGCATTATATATATATTGCATTTCATTGTTTTGTGGTGTATTGTATTGTACTGTACTGTATTGTATTGTGCTGTTCTGTATTGTATGGTATGCTTTCCTTATGTCACTTATGTCAAATTATTGCAGGCGCAGCACAGCGGCCATTCTGCCGGACTCGTACAATGCCATGAGTTTGTGGCTTGGCACATGGCCGGACTCGAAAAAAATCACGATGTTCACGGTGATTTCAGAAGGAAACGATGAAGATAGATGTGGTTGGGATGGTTGGAGGATGTTGTGGTCATGTGATGACTTGTGATGGGGATTTAGGGATTTAGCTTGGATGCAGCCCATGGGAATTGGATGGATTTCAGTCATGGCCATCTCATGGGAATTTCCATTGGTTTTTTCGGATATGGATGGGCTTGATGTTGATATACTTGGAGGATCATCCCAACTACAGTAGCAAGTGGTGAGTGATTGTGGTGTTTTCCTTCAGTTTCCCCAGGTGTAGATGGGATAGTGGCGGATTGGGAACTTGTAATCAGGGTTACTCTCTGGTAAACTAACATAGCTATTGAAAATGGCCATTAATAGTGGAATTTCCCATTAAAAATTGTGATTGTCCATAGCTATGTTAGTTTACCAGACGGTAGCAGTAGTTATTGGTTGTGAGGACCAGCTGATTTTCGAAATGCGTGAAGGGCGTAAAATCTCGGCATCTTGGCGTCGGCCATACTCGATCCGGCTTCGCCACGATGAAATTCACGTGAAATGGCGATGTTTTCCATTTCTCGCGTGTGAAAAGAACTATTTTTAATGGGTAAATCCACTACCCATAGGATCCATGGTGCTGCTATATATGGTGTGCCATGGATCCCATCAATATACCCCCTTTATGTTAGCATATATACCAGCACCATGGATCCTATGGGCTATAAATGGCCATGTTCAATAATTAGATACTATAACTATTCCATACTATTCCAGAGAGGTCATCATACAGACCATTATTAAAAAAAAAAACGCAAATGGATGTGGGTTGCGCAACATCTGCGCGATGCGGAGGGAGTGCTAATGTTCTAAATCCAAGCTGGCGGCCCTAGTGGTCAACCTATGAACATCCCATATGTTTTCATGGGGGTTACTATACCCCACAGGATCCATGTATGGTATATATGGTAACATTTACCATCAATATACCCCCAATGTTAGCATATATACCAGCACCATGGATCCTATGGGTACCAACCATACCTAAGACCCATGACAACCCCATGTGCGTCCATGATTTTCACTGTGAAACCTCATTTTATATATGTGTTTCTTAGTGATAAACATTCCCAACTTGGTATGTATAAAACCTTATAGGTCCATATAGTTTTCCCAGCCAAATCCACATTTTTTATTAATGGTAAATCCACATGTTTTCCATGGCATTTCCCCATGAAACCGTGAGATTTGGCACCTCTGATCCCGCGCACGTGGAGAATGTGGAAGATGCCATGCAGCAAGTTGGCACAGGCCCGGCCTGGAAAGAACAAGCCGCGGTTGCCGCGGTTGCCCGGTTCGCCATGAATCACCATGAGAGTTTGGGATTAGTTTGGGAATATATGACAGAATAGATCATGGAAATTCATAGAATATATATTATATATATGATATAACTCATATAATGGAATATTGTGGATGGTCCTTTTTTTCATCGGATGTATCATGGAATCCCATGGATATCCTCAGAAACTCACGTTAGGGTTTCCTGCGGGTATTGGTGGGACGGAATTGGACAACATCAAAATCAGACAATGACATCCATTCATAGGTTACCCTCTGGTTATGTCAAAATAGCTATTGAAAATGGTGATTTAGTTCGTGGATTTTCCCATAAGAAATGGTGGATCTTTCCATAGCTATGTTAAATTACTAGAGGGTATTTTCCCAACAAGATTCCATTAATTCCCAGAAATGCCTTCAATGTGGGGCCCCCCAGTTCTAAGTTGGTTTAGATTCACCCCATGAATACTATAGTTATTTGCGCACCATAAACCATAGTTATTGGAGTTACAAACCAACTTAGCTATCTTGGGGGCCCCACATTGTTATTATACTAATGTTGGTTTCCCCAAACCCCATATTTTCGTGATCAAACAATGGCACCTCTCCACACGACCACCGGCAGGTGAATCGGAAGCCTTGAGCTCCGTCACGGACGATAGCGACGAGGCTTCCTTCGGGTTACGAAGGGAGGCGACAAAGATACCCTCTGGTAATTTAACATATGGCCATTTATAGTGGATTTATCAATTAACAATGGTGATTTTCCATAGTTTTTTGTATGTTTACCAGAGGGTAGGCTTCAAACAAAAAGTTGAAAGTTGCCAGGATTTTGACAAAATCTAGGGAGAAAATGGGAGAAATCCTTAAACGCATATTTTCATGAACGCATAAGGGTTTGACAGACAAGAATAAGTTGAATAAGGGTTCAACCTGCAAAGCTGGTGATGGCACAAGAAAGGGGGGGTGGTTGATCGACAAAAGCGGAGAGATCACCCGCAACATGGAGTTTTCGCTAAGACAACAGGCATTATCAACAAAAGAACAAGTACAATAGCCCTTTGTTGAAATCCATATTAGACAACAGCCTGGGTGAATTTCGCCACAGGAAATGGTTGCTGACTGCCAGAATGGTAGAAAATGTTGAATGTTGAATCATCATGCTAAACAGGTTCTTTTAGCCAGGTATTCCCACAACGAGTATTGCCACAATTGTTGTATGGTTATTCAACCCATACCCTCTGGTAAACGTTTACCAAAAACTATGGAAAATCACAATTTTTAATGGGAAAACTCACTATAAATGACCATTTTCAATAGCTTTTTGTATGTTTACCAGAGGGTAGTTCTTGACAACCATGGTTGTTGCTCCCCCGTTGGTCCCGTGCGCACGGTTGTTGCTACGAGCAAAACAGCTATCCGATGTCCGACCCAATTTCCGACAGGTCAATCTATGGTCCAAGTTTATGCAGGTTATATACCCAATGTGTAGTTGTTCATGAAACTACAATGTTTCTGGCTAAATTATAACGACCTCACTGCGACCTCACTGGAAATCATGGTTAATAAGGGAAATCATCCACGTTGACAAATTTTATTTGTGTAGGTTCCATAGCTTCTGCATGCATCTTTTCAGGTTAGACCTTGCTTAGGTCAGAAAGCAAATCCATGTCATTCCATGTCTATCCATTTCTGTGGCTGACACCCCCATATGTTTTTGATGATTTGTTGCTTCTACAAGCCCTTGAACATCCGAAAAATCTCCATGGTGGTCAGTCTCCTGCCTCCAGGAGAGCTTTGGCGAGGAATGCTCCTTATTTTGCAAAAGCTTGGTGGCAGGTTTTGGGTCTGTAGATTTGATACTGTGGATAGTTGCGAAGCGAAATCCGAGTTTTTCCACCAACAGGATGGTCGAAACATGTTGAAACCCTATAGAAATCATGGGATGTTTAATGTTTACCATCTATCAACTGGTGATTCGGATTTCGCTGGCCCATCCACAGTAGCTTACTCCTCATTCTCCTCCTTCTCTCCTCACTTCTACTGCTCCCAATGCTGCTGCTCGCATATCGCCAGCTCGCAGGCTCTCTGGGGCCAGACTCGAAGACTATGCCAGCGAAAATGTCAGAATATACATCAAATAGAATGTCAAAATCTTAGCTGTTTCATCGCTCGCGTGCATTTACATATATCACAATGCTAAAAATCCACTGCGTGACGAACTTGCATGCTAGCACTCAGCGTTGCGCGCGCTGCGTGCTGGAGCTGCTTAGGTCAGAATATATGTCAGGTAGAATGCCAGAAAAAAAACATGTCAGGCAGAATTGGAGAGAATATATGCCTTTTTTTGTCAGAAGATAAGATCTCGGTCAATTAGACCTGTGAGGTAATTGGAATAATGCTATGAGGTCAGGGGAATGATCCCAAAATAGCTTTGATTCAGAATATTCAGATCAGTGAATGATGAGATTTTTTATCATTAAAACTTATATGTTTAACATGTCAGTTAATAATAATGTATCATGTGTTTTCGCCTGTTTATCTGGCACTTTTTTTTATTGGCCCAGATTTTCACAGGCGATTTTTCAAATCGCCATCGCGACAGTCGCTGAACCTCTTTGGGACGATCGACAAAGTGAAATGGTGTTGCTGGTTATACAATATTAATACAATATAATATTAAATATATATTAATGATTAATAAATATTAATAATATGTCATGTCATTCTATATCACATATATATATATATTCCCATATTCGAATCTATTTTTCCCCATGACATTCCCATTTCCTCCAAGCCCATTTTGTGGAACTCGAATCACAGGGCCTTTTTTCAAAACCCACCCGTCGTTTGTTCCAAGGCTAGGGCGCTGTTCCACTGAGTCCCATCGGTTGATGGGTAAATTTCCATCACGACCGAGCCCTGTTCTCCCGAGCCTGTTTGGAATCATGGTTTATTTTGGGGGAATCATCCCCAAATGGCCAAACTATTCAGGTTAGTGAAATATTATAATTTACCCAGATATATATATATATATGATTATCATGGTTAGTTGTGGGAATCCCGTTCTAACAACCAATCAGCAAGCGAAGACAGGCTTTTGAACACTGCTCAACCGCATAGATGATCGACGGGCTTCAACTGGCCCAGGGACATATGGCTGTGTCATGGTGTGTCTAGTAGGGTATACCACCCAAATATCCATGGATTAATGGGAAGAAATATGTACTATAAACTGCTTGGTGGTTTCAAACATTTGGATTATTTTCCATAGTAATTATATGGGAGAATCTTTCCCAACTGACTAACTCACATTTTTCAGAGGGGTAGCAATTGGTATACCCTATTTTCAGACCCTGGCCCATACCAAGCTAGCAGCAACCTCTGGGCACGGGGAGCGAACCGCACCTTGCCGCAGCATTTCGCGGCATTCTATGCTGCTCAATTGTTTCGACTGCTCGACTGCCGCGGATGATAACGCCATTTTTAGGCCTTGTTTCCCACGGTGGCGTGGTGCGTGCCAGCACGGTTCAACTTGAAATTTGCCGGGAAGTTATAGGTCATTGTACCATTAATATGGCAGTGTGTCAAAACCTTGTACCCCTGGTGAACATCAAAATAGCTGGTAAATGGATGTTCATCCCACTAAAATGGTATTAATAGGTATTGATCCATACCCATATGATCACACAATATCACAGTCACACATCTAAGAATTCCTTGCCTTTCTGCCTATAAGTGGGCCTTGCTTTCCAGCATTGTCATTTGTTTCTCCGCTCCGGCTCAGTCTCATGTTTCACTCTCAGAGATCATCCATTTAAGTGACCTTGCAAAAATCAACATGTATGATTATGGTTTATATAGTATTTTTGAACCATGTTAAACAGAGCCATCTAACTATTTATGGTTTGCTTTTTTAAGCATTTATGGTTTGGTATTTATGGTTGTTGAACCATTTTGTTATTTGAAAAAGTGAACCCAATAAATTCTTGAGACTTGTCGATCTTGTCGCATGTCGCCAGCCATCCAACTGATATTCGAATCTTTGGCAACTGGATATTCTACAGCATTTCGCAATTTCGCCAGTTCTTGCAACTAATTTTTGCAGTGGGCAACATTTCTTCATCCGTTTCTGGACCCTATATGACTATTGCACATCAAGATAGCTCACCGGAGAGGAATCCTCGCCAGATTTTTTGGTTGACTGGCTTGGATCGACGGTTTGGGGTCTGTGATTTCAGATATGGATATTCGGGAGAATCCTCCGATAGTCGCTGGATTGGAAACACTGGTTACCTGGTTGGTGGTTTGGAACATGTTAAAACCAATGATTTTACTGGGTTCCGCCCAGTACCAGTCAATGATTTTAACCAGTGATTTGCAACCAACCGCTTGAACTTTAGTCTAAACACCAATGATTTGACCAATACTATGATTTTACCGCTTCCCAACGATGGTTTCGTTCCGAAATCATCGAAACTAAAATCGGTTGAACAGTTGAACCATTGGCAGATGCGCCACCATTGGCAGATGCGCCCCTGCACTGGCCGCTTGCCAATGATCTCGTCTACCCTCGCATCAAAATCGCGTCTGCAGGTCATCATGGTACCAACATCTTCAATGTCAAGCCTGCATTGATAAACACCTGGGTTCGTTTTCACGGAGGAAAAACATGGGAGGTAGACATATCATTGTAAGTTCGAATTCCAGGGTTGACATCAGTAAGACGTATCAGGGTGTTCATCCATTTTCAATAGCTATGTTGGTTTACGGGAGGGATTACGGGAGGGTATATAACCGACAATAGGACAAAGAAAATGTTTTTCGCCAACGAGTGGGATAGGTGTATTTGTGATGGTTTATTTGATTCCATTTGCCAGAAGTGGCCAATACTATTGGGGCGTCCATGATACGATTAATTATTATATTTAATTATAACTGGCTTATTCCATTAGGAGCTATTTGGGAGATTATATATGTATACTGTAACATGCTGCAACCATATCCCTAGTAAGTAGTAATGTTGATCATAGGATATAATAGCATTGTTTTTTCTCATCTGGGACTATTCTCAGATCCCTAGTTATATTACATTATATAAGTGAATATCATTGTAGTCATAGCCCTAAGAATCATTACTATTAATATTAAATATGTAAGATAATAATAATAGTAAAATAGAATCATCATGATTAATTTAATCTTAGATAAGATAAATGAGTAAGAAACAACACATACTAAGACACTATAAAATATAGCTATCAGATTATTGTTATCATATGTCATATTCTATATGATTATTCACGGCTAGTACGCAGGATGCACATCTAAGTCATCCTCAGCACAACACTGCCGGTTGCCGTAGCGTTTCCTTAGCGCCGTAGCGTTTCCTTAGCGCCGTAGCGCCACGGGTTGCCATGGCGTGCGGGCAATGAGGTTCGCACCATGGACAGATGGAAATTTTGGGGGGATTTTGACATGGCAATCATCCCTAGTAGCACTAGTTATAATATGATTCTTCCTAGTTATAGTATGACTTTTTATAAGATGATCCATGGATTAGATTGGGAATCCCCAGCACAAAGCTATGTCAGGGCATCTCTATCCAACTGCTTGTTGAAACATGTTCAAGTGCCATGTTTTCTGTTGCCTGTGGCGATCCTCACCACTCTGATTTGACCAAAGAGTTGGGAATCCAGTTAGTTCCGTGCCAAGAATCGCTTGAAATCCTGGTTTTCGTGAATTTTGATGATTTTTTCGCATATTCTGTCCACCATTTGTGACCAGCCAGTCCCAGTAGTTTTTCGCCATGTTCCAGGTGTCATGGAAAGCATGGAAATTGCATCACTGCATCATTTCGCAGCAGCTTTCCACCCATTTTCCCAGCCATTTTCCCAGCATTTTCCCATCATTTCCCCGCCTTTTTCCCCACATTTTGGCGAAATCCTGAGATTTTCCAGGAGCTCAAGGACACCACGATGCCGATCTCCGATGCCACAGCAGGTGGATGAACCAATGGTTGGATCATGGCAAATTTTTCAGTGGTTTTTCATGGTTGGAAAAAATTGTCAGTAACATATGTGTGTGTTTTTTTTGTGGTGAAAATATATATATATGCTTTAATGGTTGTAAAATATATGGTTCAATTATTTTTCAATCTCTATATATATATAATTATATATTATTGATATAATCAAGCATTGCAATTCGATGCAATGGGAAAGCCCCTATAAAAAAATGATTTTTTTGAACGCGAAAAGTCATCGACACGTTTTTGGCCGCAGGGTATGAGGCCGCCATTGAGCACAGCTCAAGATCCAGATGAGAATCGATGGATTTCTGTCAATGAACTTGAACTGAATACCCTCTGGTAAACTAACAGTTTGCTATGGAAAATGGCCCAGTCGAAATAGTGGATTTACCAATGAAACTATGGAAAGATCCACCATTTTTCATGGGAAAACTATGAACATACGAATGTCAACGCCGGATGAATAAACCATGGTTTATTAACTAGGGGGGGTACTCCTCCAATGGTCATAATCTAATACTTAAATGGTACCCTCCCAATTGAACAACCTAGGGGGTTATTAATCCAGGGTTGACATTAATCACCAAGCAACGAAGATGTAAATATTTGTTTCAGAATATGTATAAACAGCAAAACATGGTGAATAGAATCAAAACAACATTACTGGTTGGTGGTTTGGAACATTTTTTATTTTCCATAATATATGGGTTGTCATCCTTCCCATTGACGAACTCATATTTTTCAAGATGATTAAAACCACCAACCAGTATAATGATTAACCATTATTAACCACAATAAACACCACTATTAACCACTATTAACCATTATTGTTGGATGGTTAAAACCACTATTAACCATTAAAAGCATGGTTGTTTGGTCATTTTCCCACTCTGAAAATTCCAGTTCCAAGGTTTGGGGTGATTTTTCCAGATCATGAGGAGACAGCGGCCCAGTTGCTTGAACGAACATGGGTCAATACTAAGCGCTTACCCTCTGGTTATGTCAAAATAGCTATTGAAAATGGCCATTTATAGTGGATTTACCCATTGAAAATAGTGATTTTCCATAGTTATGTTAGTTTACCAGAGGGTACACTGTTCAGAACAATTGACAATGACAGAAGTAGACAGTACGTATACATTAATACAAATTGATAGTCCAATATAAATAATATGAGACTCATGTATAATATACAGTAATTTATTAATTTATCACCAATCAAAACTGATATCTGGCAAACCAGCTCGTTTTTGGGTAGTTTCACTTTTGAATCCCATAGATGGGGCAGAAAAAAGCCAGTGGTTGGTGGCTGGGGAATCTGCCCCACGACCAGGTTGGCGCTTTGCCTTGTGCCAACTCCAGGTGTGCTGCCAGGTGGGGGTGATGGTTGACACCAACTGGCTGGGATGAATCATAGTGGTTTACCCTCTGGTAAACCTTAACAAAAGAACGATGGACAGACCCACCATTTTTCATGGGAAAACGATGGAAAATCACAGTTGTTCATGGGAAAACTATGGAAAATCACAATTTTTCATGGGAAAACTATGGAACATCACCATGTTTAATGGGACAACTATGGAAGATCACAATTTTTCATGGGAAAACTATGGAAAATCACCATGTTTAATGGGACAACTATGGAAAATCACAATTTTTCACGGGAAAACTATCGAAAATCACAATTTTATAGCTGGGTAAATCAACTATTTCGACTGGGCCATTTTCAATAGCTATGTAACAAATTACCAGAGGGTACTTTGGGAACAACCCGCTTAGTAACTTTTTTTGTAGCCCTCTTTTTTTTACAGATCTACTAACTGTTATACCATTTACAATGGGGTAAGAAAGCCATTTACGAAACAGCTACTGAGCGGGGTGAAGCACTAAATAGTAAATTGAATATTCGGACCAAATTCCCTGAAATTCCAGTACCACATTGATGGACCGTTCAAATGATTTCAAATTGTTGGTTTTTCCTCCAAATTGGCGTAATCCTTCCATCTCTATCTCTTTTAAAAAAATTGTTTCCCAATTAGTTGGGACCAATTAGTTGGACAATTTTAAGATATCCTTTGAATATCCGTTTAATTAGATCTGACCAATGAGTTGGAGTCCCTTTTGGAGTCCCCTTATGGTGAAACCTCGACAGGGCCGTCCGAATGTGGTGACCTTCGCCTCCTGCATCAGTAGCTGTGAGACACCTGCGACCATCGAGACGGGCTGGTACTGAATCGCTAAGTTGGTTTATTTACCCTCTGGTAAACATACAAAAAACATCAAAAAACTATGGAAATATCCACCACGTTTAATGGGAAAACTCACTATTTCGACTGGGCCATTTTCAATAGCAAACTATTAGTTTACCAGAGTCAGAGGGTAACTAGAGGTTATAGCAGATATATCTACACTATATATACACTTCATGAATCTTAATGAGGGATATACCGATTTGACTGTTCAATCCAATCTGAGCGGTGTTCACAACCCCTGTTGGTTGATGATTGGTACGGGTACACTATCCAATATGTTGGGGATTAATTATTGATCATCATAATCATCATCATCATCATCGTCGTCGTCATCATCATCATCATCATCCTCCTCATCATCATCGTCATCATGATCATCACGATCCATTTTGGGAATCCCGTTCTTAACCAGCCAGTGTGTCATGAAATGACAGATTGTTTTGAACAGTTTGCGGACCTAGGGAGCCCAGTTAGGCTAAAGTCAACGCACCAGCCTGGGACGAACCCAACGTTACTTGGGTTTCAATGGCCTCCTCAATGGCCATTGAATGGTGAACATTATAAATCGCATTGGATTTTCAAAGATTACCAAGGAATTTAAGTATTCCCAGCGGATTTTCAGACCTAAATTATCCTAGGTTTCCCAAAAAAGAGTGTGCTTTATTGGCCTGAGAAAAAGCCATGAAGTCCGAAACAACTAATATTATCACTGTGACGCAGGTTGTATGAATCAAAGTTGGGTAGTCCCAACATTTCTATCTTTGTTGGTTCAATCGTGGGTCACATGGGTTGTCGAGACAACTTTGGAATCCCATTCCATCCAATCCTTTCTCATCATTTGATTTATCAGAATGGCAATAAAATAGGCTATATCTGGGTAAATTACTGGGTAAATTATGACGACCTCACTACGACCGAGCCCTAATCATGGTTAGTAAAGGGAATCATTCCCAAATAGCCTTATTTCAGGTTAGTGAAATATTATATTTTACTCAGATATATACAATTGAGGCCCCCTCTTCACCATTGGTTTCCCTACGGTGGATGGGCCAGCGAAATCCGATTTTAACAGGATGGTTTTTCAAGCCAAACAAAATTTATTGGGATATATAAACCACCCTTTTCAACTGGTGATTCGGATATCGCTGGCCCATCCACAGGATGTTTCGTTTCCCTATTCAAAATGACCAATCATCTGGCTGTTGTTGAGATTCCCCCCATTGAAAAATGTCCAAGGAAGGCGAGCCTGTGGCAATTGGCCCTAGTGATCTTTGGCCCCTCGGCAGACCTGACCTAGCCATTTGGTCATTTTTGTTGGCGCGAACTGGAACATAACTGGTTGGTGGTTTGGAACATGAATGGATTATTTTTCCATCATATTGGGAAGGTCATCATCCCAACTGACGTTCACTTTTTTCGGAGGGGTAGGTCAACCACCAACCAGATAATGATGGTATAATGATTCTCTAGTATTTATAGTGGGGATATATCAACCATCATATGGGATGGGGATTGAATGATTCAATGGAATATACCCTATGGTAAACTAACATGGGTATGATATGCTATGATGCTATGGACAATCACCCTTTTTCAAAGGTCAATCACAGTGCTAGGTTCATCTATGGATGGGCCCATTTGTCCATAGCTCCGATGCGAAATAACGGGAGGAAAAGTGGGGCCTTGGAGTTGCGCAATCAAAAGAGTCCCCCGGCGCATGCGGCGCATGTTTGTTGCTTTGTAAAACCCCAATCACTAGTTCGATCCTACCAGCCTGAGCAAAAAATTGGTTGTGGATGAAACATACTATACCATCAATGGTAATTTTGTGGGGATATTCCCTTACATAGGCCTGAAACATAGGCCTAAAAAAATGGTAGGTACCTCCAGTTCTTCTCGGTTCCTGAAGTTGCCATTGATACCATGTTTAGGGGAATGAGCATCCATTTCCCAGCTGTTTTGGTGTTCCCCAGGGTCTGGATCTAAATCCCATCGCCCCAATCTTAAATACCTTACAAACATAGCTATAGAAAATGGCCCAGTCGAAATAGTGGATTTACCCATTAAAAATGGTGATTTTCCATGATTTTCCATAGTTTTTTTTGTATGTGTTCTAGAGGGTACCTCCTAGAAACTCGTGGTTTAGCAAATCCAGAGCTTTGCTCATTGGGTAAGTCACCAGTTTTGTTTTGTTGAAATCATTATATCACGTTCAAACCCTATTGATATGGTTGATGGTTTTATGTTATATCATGTTAGATCAAATTTCTTTCTTGCGACTCAGAATGTCATTCGCTGTTTAGCTATCTAAATCCCATTATTATTAAAATAACTGGTTGGTGGTTTGGAACATGTTTTTTCCATAATATATGGGATAATCATCCCAACTGACTTTCAATTATTTCCGAGGGGTAGGTCAACCACCAACCAGATATATAATATAGATTCTGGTTGGTGGTTTCAAACATTTTTTTTTTCCATGATATATGGGTTGTCATCCTTCCCATTGACGAGCTCATATTTTTCAAGATGGCTAAAACCACCAACCAGGATTAATATAGAGAATTTTCCTGTTAAAACCACATGATTATTCACCATAAATCCTGTAAATTCACCATGAAATC
>Ga0126342_10003856_pt1 | contig 25169 bp, 22 predicted proteins | sample Cyp1metagenome_FD_92528 | JGI IMG/M metagenome (GOLD analysis project Ga0126342, IMG submission 92528) | Coral microbial communities from Lord Howe Island, Old Settlement Bay, Australia - Cyphastrea 1 metagenome | ecosystem: Host-associated > Invertebrates > Cnidaria > Coral ... | reverse complement strand
TGCCATGCGCTTGTTGAATCTCTGGTTGCGGATCGCAGTGTAATGGCTGCATGGTTGTTGCCATGTTCGGTTGCCATGTGCGTAGAGAGATGCGGGTTAGCCACGTGATGCTGCAAAAGGCATTGTAATGTGCATGACTGTTGCATCGGGGTTGGTTTTGGGGAGGAAGCCGGGGCACGAAACCTGGTTTTCCCGTGTAAAGTGGCCGCAGGCAGCGATGAAGGGTGCGGCGGTTGCGGTCGTTCCGAGCGTAATTGGTTCCTCCTCTGTGTTCTGCAACGAGTGGTTGTTTATATATGCGCGCGTAGTTCTATGCCATGCGCTTGTTGAATCTCTGGTTGCGGATCGCAGTGTAATGGCTGCATGGTTGTTGCCATGTTCGGTTGCCATGTGCGTAGAGAGATGCGGGTTAGCCACGTGATGCTGCAAAACGCGTTGTAATGGCTGCATGACTGTTGCATGGGGTTTGTTTTGGGGAGGAAGCCGGAGCACGAAACCTTGTGTTTTTCCGCGTGAAGCGGCTGCAGGCGGCGACCTTGTGTGAGAAGCTTTCTGCGCCCAATGGTTTTGTTGCGCAAGAGACCTCTCTCTGACAGTAAGAGCTTTCTGGCGTGCAGAGCAGTTGAGAGGAGTTAAGAAGAACAAGGAGATGAGAAAGGTTGATCAGTGCTCGGATGAGATGAAAACAGTTGAGAAGAATTTACTTAGATGACATGTGAGAAGAGATGGGATGAGATGTGAAGAGCTGAGAGGTGAGATAAGGTGAGAAGAGCTCACCTGATTTGAGATTGGCCGAAGTGTGGGGTGTGAAGTGCAAGTGTGAAGTGAAGTGTGAAGTGCGGGGTGTGAAGAGCGCAGTGTGAAGTGTGAAGAAGGTGTTCGCTTGGCGTTGCAGGGGTCGCACGCAGGTCATGTTCTTGGACAACAACAGTGCAACAGGTTCGCACAAAGCACCCACGCACGGGCCTGGCTGGCGCACGGCGCATGCAAGTTCTATAGATGGGAAAGGTCTTATGGTTATAACCCTAAGGCAATTTCCGCCCCGCCTCGTGCGGGCACTGCCCGTATTTATTTTTTCAATAACCCATTGTTTCCAAAGACGTGGCCCAAGGGTTATGTGAATGTATGTGATTCTTGCATCCAACCAGTGTCGCACAAGCACCCAAATTTTAGTTTGGTTTCGCCATATGTTGTTTCCCTGTTCTTGCAAAGATTACTCAAACACTATTAATGTGGTTAGAATAACAATAATAAACCACCCATTTGGGAATGGTTTATACCACCCATTTATGGTGGTTTTGGGGATTGTTTATTAATTGTGTTTTAACCGCATTAGACAATAATTTAAACGACCAAGTTTGTGGATCTTGGTGTGGTCCGCGGGCTCCATTGCTGTATATTTGTTTTGCAATAGGATTCCAACAAGGTTAAACCGTGTCGCGGAATGGTAGGGATTTACTCTTATTCTATCTTTGAGGAACGTAGGACCCCTATTGTATGATGCGACAATCTTGATCAAATCACGTTTGGCAAGCCGTCCCCATTGTCTCTGACGCTCATGATGTCCAGGGCAGAAGTAAATCAGCACCATTACTTCCATCCCATTCAAGCCTTTTCCCTGATTTGAAGTGTTTGACATTTTCTTCAACCCCATCTCAGCCACTCAAAACAAACATTGAATCCGTTTCTACTTCAAAAAAATCTGAGTTTTTTTTTTCCCCCATCATTTCCCTATCCTCGCAGCCGGCAGCTCTCAATTGCCTGATCCCAGGCCCCCGACGAGAAGGCTGAGAAAACGGCCGCAGCCGTCGCTGCAACGACGAGTTCGCCCAGCAAGCTCCCAGTTGCCTGGCGACATTGAAAATGATGCCCAGGGAAAACAACTATAGCAACCACCAAAAAGATACAACAGTAGATCATCACTATTTTAGGTTCGGACTTTACTGTTCACTCATTTTTAGGGATTACTATATCCAAGACATTCTGAAACCACCCATTTTGAAACCATATGAAACCCTGGTATCGATGGTAGAGGTGAATCTGCTGCAAGAAAGGCCGGAGAGGTTCAATCCCAACATGCCACGCAATGGCGCACCAATGATTCGTTGCTGATTTCATGTGGGGCGATGACCCCCCATGACTTTCATATTCTTTGGCTGTCTCAACCACCCCTTCCAGACTTGGTGGGAAAATTTGCAGAGTTTACATCTTTCATGGGAAAAATCATGGTTTCCTGTAGGTTTCCTGTAGGTTTCCTGTAGGTTTCCTTGGACAACACACCCCAATGATCCAACCAGATGCCATTCTTGGCTGCTAGACTGCTAGAGGCCTCTTGGGCGGCACAGGCAGTTCAGGCGGCATGGAGACTCAGAAAATTGGTGCAGCTGTGACTGGAGAGGGCGAGAGTGATTGGTGTAGCAGGATTTTTGCTCATGGATGCTCATGAAGTTTTTTTCATGGATTTTTGGATGGATTTTCCAGCTTCCGGTTGAAGCTGTGCAGGTAGGTGAGTGCCTTCCCGAAAACAGCCATGGTTGAAGGTCCGTGGTCACAACACTAACTTTGGTACCTCAAAACACCCGTGGAATTTTGGCTCAGTCAACCTCTACAGGTTGCAAACTCTTGTAAGCCATGTGTGTTTTTTTGAAGCGGCCGATCCCGAGACATTGGGTTGGAACCACGGGCATATCATGTTCCATCATGAGACGATTGGTGCCACCCTTCCCTGGATAAAATGCCCTTTTTGTGGCTGGTTAAAACCGCAACTTTGGTTGATAAGAAGATTTTTGTTGCCAAAACTAGTTTGGCCAAATATCATAAGGTAACTTTATGTAACTTTGGTATTGCAACGTCACTTTTTGTTCCAAGAAAATACGTGAACATCCATGATAAACATGCATAAACATGGACCCCTATGAGAATCCCTGAAAACAAAACCAACCAATTCCAACCAACATGCCACCTAGGCCAAAGATGCCATGGCCAGCAGGGGAGAGAAGACCAACGAGGCATTGGATCTCGTGGGAGTTTCGGGCAACACTTGCAGCTATTTTCACAATTTCACACATCAGAAGTTAAACACATTCTGATATTCTAACATGAAGTTGATATATATTTTTCTCTGGTTGTTTTGTTAAAGCATTTCCTTTTTTTTTTTAAAAAAAAAACTATTTTTTTAACATCCTATCGCTACTTGTGATGCTTGGGCCCCTTCTGCGGCCGCAGGATGGCAACAACGGCGGTACCGCTGCCGTGATGCAGTTGACACCGTGCGGTGGCCAAGGGTTTGCCAGGGAAGCCCATAAAAGTTACATGTTTTACCTATTGAGAATGTGAATTATGTTAACTTGCCAGAGTGTATATGCTTGAAATTTTTTAGGTTCTTTTGCCCGGGGAGATATGTATATATATATAGTTACATATATATATATATATAAATATCTGTGTGTATACATTTCGTATCTAGATATATACTTACCATATTTTTCCTGAAAAATTGGCAAGGTATCTCAGATTAGCCATGTGTTGGCGAGAAACTTTTGAGATGGGAAGTGTTGCCTGGCACAGGCCAGCTGCAGCTACAGTTACAGGCAGGGAGTACAGTCTGCAGCCGGCCAACATCGGTGGATCATGGTACAGATCGTAAATGGTTAGTAACCATACTTACAACCCAGTTGTAAATGGGATAATCCCACGAATCGGGCACTTATCTTCTAGAAAAAACAGGGTTAGCACCCAGTTGCGATCCGTGGGACGGTCCAAGTAGACACGGAAGACACTTTTTGACACTTTTTGAGATTCCATCACGACTTCTTTGATCAGCCTCCTGGTTTTCCAAGGTTTTCCATTCCCAAACCTCGATCCACCATGCTGCTTTTATCCTTCCATGGCCACCGCGACAGCTGTGGTTCAAAGTCTCGGCGCCATGGTGTTCCTTTCAGACTATTTAGGCGTGGATGGCTTGCTGGACACCTTGTCCTACACCAATGCTGCTGGGTTGATCTTAAGAACTGATGGGATGCTGTGCCAAGAACCAGTTATTGAGGATGTGATTGAGGGCCATTGAACCCAACCAATCCCGAAACCAAGTCCAACAAAGTCCAACAAACAACTCTTTCAAGAGGGCAAGACACTAAGAAATCCTAGGGAACCAAGCCATACACAATTTAAACATCCCCATCACTTGCAGCACCGCATAACAGTGACATCATCACGTCAAGTCATTCAACCATACCCTTGGGCTCCCTTTCCCAAGAAATCGCCATGGTATTTTCATCGGGTAATTCCACATGCATCCACCTGCATGGCATCTACATAAAGATGGTATTCCTATCTTTAAATCAGCACATTCCTATGCCAAGTTTCCATGATTTTCCAATTTCTTTTGCCATGTTCAAAAAACCTATGCCACCCTCCCCATCTTTAAGAATAGCAATAAGTAATAAGAGCAATAATTATTATAAGATATTATAATTATAGATTTTCACAACGTCGACATCAACAATCGTAATGCACAAGTATAACAATATCTGTGATAATAATACTAGTAACAATTAATAGTAGTAATGCATTTTTCCACTAGCGATATCATTATATTGAATCCCATGATCAGTATTACCGCCAATATAATCATCACTGAATCCAATTCAAATATTCCGATGATTCAGTATATATAATCATTATTGGATGATTATTTACCCTCTGGTAATTTACCATAGCTATGGAAAATCACCATGCTATTAATGGGTAAATCAACTATTTCTATGGACCATTTTCAATAGCGAACTGTTAGTCATTACCAGAGGGTATATCCCATTAATCATCATGAATCACCAATAAATCATTTGGTTAACCACCATTATAAATAACCACTATATTAAATTCCATTCAATCCCCAATGTTTGATGATTTTACGAGAGAAGAATCACCACCTCCCCGGACTCCTTACGGGGTCCACGGGCCCCTGAGTCAAAAGGCCGTGACCTTGGCGCGCATCGCTTGCACCAGCCGCATGGGAGCCGTGGCGGCCCACGAGGTATGGCTGGAGGGTTCGACGGGTTCCACGTGAAAGTTGGATGGCCATTGAACGATGAAAATCTGATCTGGGAGACATAGGAACTTGAAAATTTCATTAAATGAAAAATGGGGAAACATAGGAACTTGAGAAAAAATTGATGGTTCACCCATGGATGGACGGGATATGTTGTCGTTTTCTTGGGCACAGCCGGAGTGGCCGCACTTGTTCAGGTTCGTGAATTTCAAGAGGGATGGGAAAATAAGCTCTGGCATTTGGAAGTTTTTTTAGTGTTCTTTCGCTGACTTTCCGGGAGTGACGCATTGATGCTGGCAGAGTTTTTGTTGCAAGGGATGTGCATTGCAACCCTTCGATTGTGGATGCAACAATTGGTTGGTTTCAACGATGTCAACCACCATTTTCAATGCTGTAAAAAGCACCATTTTTCCTGCCTAATGAAACTACATTTTTCATGGGTGAAACATGGTGAAAGCACCATTTCTTGGCGGCCCTGGAGCCTGGCTCCAGGCGCAGCAGCGGCCTGCACTCTGTGTGGTCAAGGCCTTGAAGTTCGTTGGAACCAGGATACTGGGGGATGAACACAAGGGTTTTGACCGTTAATCATTAGCTTTGAAAGGGATTATCAAGTATGGAACCCATGGATTATCTATGAAATGGATTGTCAAGGTTGACATTATGAAATGGATTCTCAAGCATGGAAAAACCATAAGGATACCATACTTGATCCACACCATCCATATTTACTGAGGTTTAATGGATATAACGTGATATATATATAATATAACCAACTGTGAGATGGATCGTCATAATGAGGGATTAAAGCAACGATAGAATGATCAACGTTTGATCTAGGGATATATATAATGGTTGATATGTCCAAAGATAGACAGCATCTGACAATACAAAGGGGGATATAAAGTGATCAACTTCTATACGATTCTATACGGATAAAACCAGGCATACGTGGATCGGGATAATAAAAATAATAAAAGAAAAACACAATTTGGATACTCTTTGGTAATCAAGCATGGCAATTGAAAATCCAGTGTGAATGTGGTTTTAAAGGGGATATCATCTATAAATGGGGATTTTCCCTTTGCCGTGCTTGACTACCAACGTGTATTTTAGTATATGGTTACATAGCTCATCCTACTTCGAGCAAATTGGTCGAAGGTTCCGATGTACCATTAGCGAATGTGGATAAGACAATGGATGATATACTGAAGGATCAGCTTTTATGTGTTTTTGGGAGCCTGATCATAATGCAGCACTAGCTGAGCGTGCATCCTCAGGCTTTAGCCTAGATTTGCTAACGAGTTGACGGCTCTTGCTAATGAGCCTTGCCTTTCAGGCGATTTGGCTTTTGAAATTTCCACACCTGACCGGGTGAAATTGACCTCTGGTCCGATACTGGATAAGTTTCTTCATGCTCCATGGGAGAGTTCCGTCGGCAAACTTTTCCGTGGTGATTTTTTTTTTGGAAAGTCCTAAAGCAAATGGGCCAAGAATGCCATCGTCAACTCCCCAAAAGTGCTGTTGCAGCCATACCCATAGGATCCATGTATGGTATATATATGCTAACATTTGGGGTATATTGATGGTAAATGTTACCATATATAGCATACATGGATCCTATGGGATATATGTTGCCATGTTCTTTTCCATTCCTCATGCTTTTCCTAAACAGAAAAAAATCACCCCAGTCATTGGTCATTTGAAACTCTGCCTTCCCTGGTACTGCAAGGGCCAAAACCGACATTCAGGTTAAACTGGGTCAAAAACATCCACTAGAAACATCATCATTTTCCATGAACTTGCAATTTTATGGCTACATATTGGATAATGATTCCATGTTTGATCGTGATATCACACGTTCTTTGAGCGTTGAAAACTACTCTAGGGTCCCCGCGAGCTGCAGGGGAACCTCGAGACGGTGAAGGCTGAGCTGCGCGAGCAGCTGGCGGCCAAACCCACGGTGGTCTTCGTGCAATACTCCTTGGGACACAATGAGGATGAGGAGCTCCCGAGTCCAGGGAACAACTTGGGGATGACTTGAAGATCTTGAAGTTTGAAACCTATTGAAGGGTGAAACAATGTGAAATTTACGACTGGAGTTTTTTGTTTGTTTTGGGGTTGAACGTGGTTGAACATGGCTAAAGCATGCTACAACAACAAAAAGGACACCTTCTGTGGTTCGTTGTTTTGTATCAGAAGTCAGTGGAAGTAGTTTGGGCACCGATTTTGCTAAGGAAGGGTGACGCTGATTCTCTCGGTTTAAAGACAATGCCAAAACTGCCTTTGAGACAAGATCGCGACAGACATGTCTTTCTACACGTACTCCCACCAGCTGTATAATGGCAACCACGAGGCCCTAGGCCGACGCAAAGAAGAAATGAAAAAGGACGTCTTTGACCAGGTTGTGTCATGTTGTTTCAGCATTCCACCAGCCCAACAACATCCACAACCCACCACTCCTAACATGCCCACTGCTGCTGTTGTATGCCATCCCTTCTTTCCCTGTTTGGTGCCGTGTCTTCCAGGTCCAGGTTCATATGTCATACCCTCTGGTAAACTGTCCCATAACTATGGAAAATCACAATTTTCAATGGGAAAATCCACTATAAATGGTGATTTTCAATAGCTATGTTAAATTACCAGAGGGTAGTTTTCTGGCCTGTGCGGATTGACTCGCACGCTCCTCTTTTTTTTTTTAAGGGCCCTTGTGACTGCAGATTGGGCATGTTTCAGAGGTATAAAAAAACAGATCTCGTGGACAGCTCCAGGGACTTTCTTTTGGGACCTTCTGTTGCCAGATTCTTGGGATGATCGACGACTTCGGGGGTTTCAAACATGGCTGGATTATTTTCCCACAATATATGGGATGTCATCCTGACAACATTGACGAACTCATATTTTTCAAGATGGTCAAAAACCACCAACCAGTAATCATTGATAAACCATATTATTCAAGATCATTAACCATATAATAACCATATAATAACCATATATTAACCAGTTAAAACCACCAAGCAGTATTCTATTTGGGGGGCAAAGTTCACATCAGTCACATCCATAAATCCTGCGGATTCCAGGACGAATTTGAAGCCGAACTCGCCAACTTTATGGACCAAAAGCTGCCACCAAGCACCCAGGCACGCCCAGGTGGTTTATGGCCATATGGTTGGGGATATGCCATATGTAGTTATATGGCTAGTATATCATGATAGTTGCTTAGTTTTAATGTAATAGAATATATAAAATCATAACTGTTCAGGTACTAACTGCTAACTGGGATGAGCCCCTAAGTAACTTAAAGTAGATCCACACAGGCATTTGTGGGATGTTTGGCTTCATTTGCCACTAGACGCCACAACAGCTCAGAATCTAGATCTAGATTTTTGGCAACAAATCCTCGAAAGCACGAAAGACGGCTCCTGGAGGACTACCTTGAGTTTTACTTTACGGAGCAAATGGGAGGCTCCTAGCCCAAACATTGATCCCAGAAAGTGGCACTGACGTGTCGTCATCATCATCATCATCAGCATCATCAGCATCAGTTGGTATGACATGCCACCAAAGCTCTTTAAGTTTCAGCCTCCATTTACCTTTCAGGTTCCCCAGTGAGACGTTCCGGTGGGATCCGGGTGCCCGGTCCATGGCAGCCTCAGGTGTTGGGTGGCAGTACCATGTCACTTCAATGCGCCTGGTTCCCCAAAAATGCAGCCAACAGCAAGGGCGTTGCACGCCAGACTACGCGGGGATGCCCGGAGCTGTTTGCTGGTAGATTGGGGAGGCTGGGGAGGTGATGGTCACCATGATGGGCGCTGATGCCATTTTAAGGATTTTCTAGAAAAGTGGGTTTATAATCACTGAGAATCCCATTTCATCAGTAGATGAAGTTGGTTCGGGACATTTTTTGTTCCATCTATAAATCAGTTATTGGTATAGGCCCATCATTGTACCACAGCCAGGTCAAACCTCTCGGGGCTTCCGTCGGATTGCTTTTTGGGGAGCCGTACCTCCCAGGTTCAAACCTGGCCCATTCATATCAACTGTGACTTCTCCAAATCATTCCAAATGATTCCAAATAGATCCAAACCATTCCGGATCATTCCGATTCATTCCAAATCATTTCAAATCACATCTTCCACTTACCTCACCACTCAAGCAGGCCGCCCTTTCCGGCGAGGTTAGATTGTCGCAACCGCTTCGAGCGATGCGAAGTGGCTCTCCTGGCAGCGACGTTTCCCGAGGCCAAGGCCAGGGCCTATCACGTGATGCCCAAAGGCGCTGCCAAAAACAACACCTCCGAAAGCGACGAGGAGGAGCCCTGCAGCTGACCATTTTGATAGTTACTTGGGGGTTTTTAGGCATCGTAAATGGTGGCTTTATAACCCATATATAGTGAACATAACCTTCTGATATTTCCATCATCTACTAGGGCAATTACCCATTGAGCGGGATGCACATCCAAGTGGGAAACAATATAGCAATGTGGTAAAACCCAAAACCACAAACCATCATACACCAATTTGACACATGGCTTGAAACCCTCCAAAATTGAAGCTTTATGATTGGGTCTACCACATCATTACTGTACTGGGTTAAGGTTTTTAAGAGAGGAATTGCAGGAAAGAATGGCAGCATGGTCTTTGACATTAAATTCAGGGTTTTGCTGTAGGCTTTCACTTAAGACCACTTCTGAGATAGTTCTCGAAAAAGATAGGAGAGTCATTTGCGACTATCTTAGTGGGATGTTTCCCGTTTGGCCCCTTTTTCTTTTGGTTGCTATAGTTAGCACCCCGACAACCTCACACAGAATGATGATTGGTAAGGGAAACAAACCGATTTACGTTTTCTTTCGGAAAGACGAGACAGGGCAATTTGCCCGGAGAATTTGTTGTGGTGGGTGAACCAACAGGGAGAATGATGTTGGCATGGCAGCCCCGGATGGGTTCTTTCCATGGTCTTGCAGTACTCGTACTCTGACATGGAAGATGAAGATGAGGAAAATCTGCTCCCGGATGAGACTCAGGATGGCCCGACTTGGGTCATGGCAGGGGTGGGGATGGACGGTCCTAGAGACGATTTTTTTCGGCTTTTGCTATGCGACTGGGCACGTTTCATGTAGGTTGCCGCAGCGATGTCAGTGCAAGCCTCAGATTGGCCAGGCAAAGGGAGGTTACGGCCAAACGACGAAAGGAGGTGCCATCGGGCTGTTATTTTTTGTAGAGCCTGGACTTTGGTCATTGTGGATTATCTTGGATCATGGGTTATCTATGGATTCTGTTGGGTCTTTGGGAATATCATTTGATAATTGGATTCCTGGTGATTCTGCATTTCTTTGATTGACTCTATGGGGTAGAAGGTGCCGTTTCTTGGAACCCAAGTAGCCTCAGAGTTGCTGGGTAGATGGGTGCAGATGAGCGGATCTTCGGCTGGGTTTCAAACTAAACAAATTTGATCGGTCTGAATGTGGGGCAGCGGCCTACTGGTATGCCAATAATTAATTTCCAACTTTACTAGGGACATCTAGGGATAATGATGATGATTAGCCAGTGGATTTAGGGGTGATATATTTCCAGACAAACCCAGTTGTTTTCCAACTTTACTTCAGGGCAACCAGTGGAATTCCACCCCCAAAGTGGTACTGCTGACTGGTGTGGCTTGGGATCAGCAAGCTTGCGGTGGGTCGAACATTTTTAAAGACTACATCATAGAATGCTATGAAATGTGAAAGCAGAGATTGATGCTTGTCAGATCTCCCCTGGTCCCAGTTACCCTAGTCACCAACTTGCCTAGGAGGGTCCCTTTCCTCCTTGGTTTCCTCTAGGTCCACCGGCTGCAAAGACGTCTTCAGAGGCGCCCCAATATTTTTGGCAGCTCTTTAGGTGGAGAGGGACATCATGGGAACATATTGGAACGTTGTAGGATGTTGTAGGGCTATGTAGGTCACGAAATGGAAGGAAAACAACCTCAAACCATCTCAAAGCCAACGAACTGCGTCTATTGGGAGCAATTCGGGCAGGGCAACCTATAGACACATGGTTTTTTTAAATGTTTTTTTTGGTCCTGTTTGAAGTGGCAGGCCGTGCCACTGGGGACTCCTGGAAAACAATTGGCAGCCAGGATCAACTGAACGAGCTGCTGAACCTGGAGCCTGCTCCAAAAGTCACCTGGATGATCTTGATCTGGTATGGTGGATAGGAGCCCGAAACCACCAAAGATGATGTTGACTGCAGGAAATTTAGTTGAACTAAGGTTGATGGTAGAAATAGATCCTATTCCAGAATCCAGGGAACAGATTCTGGCATGGTTTTGGTTTATGGGTAATAAATACGGGAGTGTGGCACGTTTATAACCTCAACTGCAGGTTCTGGTGGTTTCAAGAATCTTTCCCAGTTTACCTGGATTATGGCTTAATTCCAACGAATTATGCAAGTTAGTTGTATCATTATACACTACATGTATAATTTTAATTATAATTTGTATGAATATAGAATTATATATATATCTGGGTAAATTATAACGACCTCACTGCGACCTCACTGGAATAATGGTTAGTAAGGGAAATCATCCCCAAACGGCCTTAATCCAGGTTAGTGAAATATTATAATTTGCCCAGATATATATATATATATGCGTGTGCGTTTTATATTTAAAGTAGGTTCAAAGCACCACCTCGCCGCCATAGGGGCCCCCAAGTTGTTTTTTTGTCATGTTTGCAAACCATCATCTTAACTGTTACCAGGAAGACTTGTCATTTTCCTAAGTGACCCTGCCAAAAATACATGATTCATACGCCATCGTACACCCTTAGTTATTAGATTTATTAGTGAGTGGTGGTCAAGGTTTGCCATTTATAAATCTCAATAAACCCCTATGAGTTGATTGATTCATGTTGAATCCCTATTACTTCCCCTATGGTTTTTGGGGAATCCCCATGATCCCCATTTTCAAACAGACAGGTGGTGGTGGTCTACGACGCGGATCGCGGCTCAACCACCGCAAGGGTCATCTCCAAAATCCAGGCAGTTCTTTTTTTGGGATGTCTTGGATTGAAAAATTGGAGTCATCCCAAGACATGGTTATGTCAATATCATTTATTATAAAAATTGGAGGATCTATTCCAGGTACCCAACCTGGTTATGTCAACAGTTGGCTATTGAAGTCATGGCCATAGAAATATTGGATTTTCCCATTGAGAACATGGTGATTTTCCATAGTTTTTTGTATGTTTACCAGAGGGTATTCAATATGATCAAGGGATGGTACAGGTTTTCGATGGTTTTGCTGCCTTAGACTCATCATCGAACGATGAGTCTGAGAGAGCACGGAATGCCAAGAAGTTTGATTACCTCTGGGGTCGCTGCGAAGATGACCATACCTTTGAATATCTTTGAATCCGATAGGGAGCCAAAGTAAAGTCATGTAAAATCTATGATCACCTTTGACCACCTGCACATGCCCGCGGAGATTCCATAGATTTGTGATTCTTAACGATTCTAAACCATCATTTCAATCTAAACTGAATATGTGGATTTTCCATGGGAAATTTCAGTACCGCGTTTGTTTGCCACAAGATCAGATTCATTTTTTTGCTGATTTAGATCACCATTTTTGGTGCTTAACATTTGGGTTGGATTCCCGAGTCGTTGTTGTCTAAATCCCCCTAGGTGTTGGTGCTTATTCTCAAGTGCTTTTAAACTCCATTCTTTGCGGCGGATTTTGCCGGGATTCTCCTTTTCTTATAAATCTTTTTCAGGGGTCTCTCTACCCTCTAGTAAACAAACATAGCCATGGAAAATCACAGTTTTTCAGTCAGTAAATCAATGATAAATGGGCCATGGCTTCCATAGCCAACTCTGTGACTCCCAGATTTTTGGTGAAACTCTCCCCATCCACCGCGCAGGAAGCCTATCCAGAGGCCGCTATCGTTGGCGGCGTGGTCATGGGCCGGCGCGTTGTGGCGAAACGGGGCCAGGGCGCCTTGTCGAATGGACGGGGCGTAGGGGCCCTCGCGATCTCCGGCAACGCGCCGTTGTTCGCCATGACGTGCCTTGACCGAAATGGTGGGATTTCATGGGGATCCGAAATGTGATGGCTTATGGTGGTTGCATACACCACATGAATACCAAATACTATAGGATACCATAGGCTATAGGTAGCACAAACCATAGTTATACAAGTAACTCTAAGTTATAGTTATAAGTTACCGTGTGTAAGTATCATAAGCCATAGGTAGAAACAAGAAGTTATATAGTTAACCACTTGGTTCATAGATCTAATTATACTGTAGTTATAAGTATCATGAACCATAGTGAATCTGGGGTTATGTTCACCAACTTAGCGATTTTGTAGACGGGGGGCCACTTTGTGGAATTTCATGCATTTTTTGTGGGATGTTAACGGGATACGAATGGAATATCAACGGAATTTGAATGGAATATCTATCAAACATGGCTATGCCCTCCAGTACTCAAACATGGCTGGCTGAGAAATCCGGGAGAAATCGGCTAATTTTGGGCATCAAAGATATGAAAAGCTGGCGAACGGAAGGTTGCTGACGACTGATGTTTTGTGAATTTGAGGTGCAAGTATGCCCAACTCAAATTGACATGTTTTATTTTCCCTCTTTTTTTGCTGCCCCAGCATCTTGGACCAACGTGATCTCAGCAGCTCAGGTGTCCCTTCACGGGCTGCGTGAAAACGGCTGAGAAAACCGTGGCAACCTGCATGAAGAGCGCGGCTGAGATGGCCGCGGAGAAGTGCCAGTCGATCCTGGGGGCGCGGCTTGACATTGTCGGTTTGATGGTGATTTGGATTTTTCATGTCGGTAAAACAATGCCATAAACCACCCATTTGGGAATGGTTATATATGTTTATATGGCTTATACCACCTATTTATGGTTAAATTGGGGGATGATTTATTATTGTTTACCATGTTTTACCCACATTAACCAACTGAATATGGGGATATGATGGGACATAACATCAGAATATATCAGATATACCCTCCAGTATTCAAACATTGCTGGGAAATCACCGAACGAAATGACCGTTGAAATGGGAACATCATCCATGAATGGTGCATTTTCCTGCCATTTTTGGGATTAGTGGAGGGAACAGTGGGCCTGGGTACCATCGACATTAACAGAGATCCACCTGTTCATCCCTCTGGCCTCGAAGAATCACCACCAGCAATAGGGATTGAATGACTGTAAGCACCCAGCCAGCAAGATGTGACAGAAATACCACTGTACTCACCCCCAAAAATGGGTTCTAACCCCATGACAATCTAACCTGGCAACTGGATACCCACACCAGGGAGAGCCGCTTGTCTATCTTCTTGACATTTCTTGACACAACCTGCGGCTGGTCGGGCTTCTGAACTGAGGCTGTTGTTCACTTGCAACGCGCGGGGGTCGCACATGTTTGGCCGTGACGCCAAGGATGCCGCTTTGTTTAAGGCTGGCATCATGTTGTTCTCTAACTGGCTGGTGGTAGTGAGACGTGGCAATTGGACATCCCTTGTAAATGGACGTTTTAATGAGAAAATAATCGATAAATGATTCATTTTCCATTGCCCTGTTTGATTTCCGGAGGGAAGCCATATTTTCGATGATCCCCAATGACAGTTATATTTTTCAAGGGGATTGAAACCACCAACTCCTCTAACCATCTCTGCTGCGTCAGGCACAGTTCCCCCGTGCTCCTCTGATGGGTTTCTATGCCGCCGGGGAGATCGGGCCACAGGTGGAGGATGGTGCCGAACATGCCTTCCTTCGAGGCAACGCCTGTCTTCAGGCGACTCTGCTGTTTGGAGGGTAAAGATTGGTAAAGCCATTGAGTTCGGGATTCAGATTTGCCAGACATCTGAAATGGAGGCCCCCCCCAAAATTGCTTCTCCCATCAATTGCGATCATTTTAAGCATTGGTTGAGGGGTGCCCCTTTTTTTTTCTCAAAAAAAGTGGAGAGAATTTCCGGCCATGGCATTTCCGGCCTTCCGTTTTGGCGCTTTTCCAGTGCCAAAAAAAACGGACCCGGGCCCAGGGCTTCACTGCAGTCTTTGGCCTCTTTTTGGTGCCCAGCAAACACATGCCCTCTGCAGCATTTCAGCGTGCCATGCTCCATGGTGAGGCACCGCTGGGTTGTTGTGGCGTCATGGTTGACCAAGTGCCAGAAGGGATGGTTGATATGTGCACACACACACACACGGATACACACACACACATATATATATATTATACACATGGATATGTAAACGTTTGTATATATATATATGTGTGTGTGTGCTGTATAAAATTAGATGTAGATAGAGTTATACAGATGCATACAGCATGTTAGTTTACCCTATGTGTGTATATTTGCACCTGCGCATATTTGTGCAGTGCATAAGCGTTCTGACGGGGGAACCATCGATTTCATGATCAAGATGGTATGTTTGGCTCTGACTGGTTGCCTGGCACATTTGGGGAACATGAGGGTGGATCCCAAGTCAGCCTGGTTCAGAACAATGAGATCATCATCATCATCATCATCATCATCATCCTCGTCGTCGTCGTCGTCGTCATCATCATCATCCTCGTCGTCGTCGTCATCATCATCATCATCATCATCATGCCTGAAGGTGCAAGAAGCTTTTGCAGACACCCGATGAAAACTGTGCAACTCTCAGAATTTTCCAAGCCTTGCAAGGCTTTGAGGGCTGGGGCCAAAGTAGGACCTGGCAAAATGTACATATGGCGAGAAGGTGAACTCCTGTGAAAATGGACTGCAGAAATTTGACGAGACTTGGTGATTTTCACCTTGCCAATCCTTGCCATTTTGTTCCTTGGTGGATGTGTATTAAGTCGAGTCTTTAGCGGCTGCTTGCACGACAGACACGGCTAGTGTCAATAAGTGTCATAGATCGGCGGCAGCTGTGGTGACCAGCCACCCAGAAACGACAGTCTGACAGTCGCTGGAAAAGCGCAGGGGGCTAAAGGGCAGATGGGATCATCCTGCTGTTTGGCAGGATTTTTCCAGGTACCCTCTGGATCCCTTTGGTAAATCAACAGTTTGTGGTGGACAACCACTGACATGATCTTTAATGGGAAAATCATTTATGAATGGGCAATTTTCCATGGCCATGTTAAATTACAGGAGGATAGCGTAGGTTTTTCCGTACGAAGCCCTACAACTGCACATAGGCAGACGACAGTCCCTGGTTTTAACCGGCTTCAACTTCCAAGAGTTGAAGGGAACTTGTGAAGGAACGAAGCTCGCAAGAATTTTTTTTTTTTCATTGGTTTCCATTGGAAACTCTATAAATATGGTGGTTTCCTATAAGTTATTTTGCCATGAACATCCATGGGTTTTCCATGGGTTTTCCCATAATTTTGCCATGAAAATCATCCCCCGGGGTGCATGGGAGGCTACTCACAGAACGAGGCTGAGCAGGTGATGCAGGTGACTGGACCTGGAAGCTGTGGAGGATGTACTTCATATGCATCATATAGATTCAGTATTATCCACACACACACACACATATATATATATATTCATGGTGTGTCCATTCTTGATCCGGGAGGATAATCACAAGACTCGCTTCCTCCCAACATAACCATCCAGAAACACCTGGTTGGGTATTGGCCCTATCTATTCTATTCTGGGGGCCCATGTTGGGTAATTTAACAACACCGGGATGGTTTGACATAGTCCAATTGACTTAACAAATCTTCACATCTTTTTTCTCCTAGATGGGTTGACACCAGCAAGATTCGGGTGCAATTGATGGACCCCAAACCGGGATATTTTTGTTGAGATGCGGGGGAAGGGGCCTTTTGTGAACACGTTGCTGGAGAAGGGGTCGTTGGGTTTCCGCTGCTTTCTGGGGGTTTTCCAGGCGTTCCCAGACGAACGACCCCAGGAATCAACCACCGAATTTCCATGGTGGAGAGACGGGCATGCGTCAAAACTTATTCACTACTATTGCCCTTCTGAAATCAATGGTCTGATCCAAGTTGGGGCAGCATTGGTGGGTTTATGCGCAAATGACTTGACCCATCCGTAGATGTTGAGACAAAACATGACTCAACCATCAAATTTTGCAGGCCCCAGGGTCTCAAGTTGTGCCAAAGTCAAAGGGTGCCACTTTCCAGGCCCCAAACTCGTCACAAGAGGTGCGAAATGGGCCTGAAAAATTCGATGGGGAAGTGGTGAAATGCACCAAGTTGTTCAACAACAGGATGATATGCATGTGTAGTAGCATATAGTAATATAGTAGCCGTGTTCTTGAAGATTTAGTTGCCATTGGGGATTCCGACACTCAAACTTGGTGCGCAGGCAGTTGATGAAGGTATGGAAAAATCACCCTGCGTGAATGTCCAACTTTGGCAGTCAAATCCCTGCTCCAAAGGGGTAGATACTAAAGCAATTGCAGTTGTGATTTGTCCGAAGAGAGATCTGCTCCAAAGGGGTGTGGGCCTGGGAGTGGCAAGGCGATATACACCCATAATGTTTGTCGATTCATAGTTCCATTCCGGTCCATTCCATATACATATCCATAATATCCATTTATTTCCCTATTTTTCTATATTTTTCTCGGATCATGTCCACATTTGTATCCTTGGCGAAGCATCCCACATGGTCTTACCACTCTGCACCTTCCCAGATGATCCGGGAGTACATCGTGGACAACAGCCACCTTCAAGCGTCAACTCCAGGTGCAGCGACGGCGCTGCGGTTGTTTCGTTGTAAACGCCTAGATAGATGGGGAAATCAAGGAAAATCCATCTATTATCAATCAAAATCCATCTATTTCCATCTATAATCTATATAATTCCTTTATTTTTTGGCGGGCCTAGTGCTTGGCAGATATGCAGATTGGATGAGATTGGGAAGACGAAATCGCCGGGTTTTGGCTGACAGGCTTGGGCTATCGGAGGATGCGGGGGGGAGAGGTAGGGAGCTGCTTGCAGAGATTCAGATGGTACCTTTGATATACCCAGGACTGAATGATTTTAACGCCAAAATTGCTGCCCCTTCAATTTCTACTGGGACTGGGGCTTGGGAAATGATCATTGTCCATGCACATCCCGTTTTACTACAAAATTTTGCAGATCTCGCGGTTGGTTTCAAAACTCAACATTCTATTTTCACACCCTACTTGGTGGTTCACCCCAGTTAGTAAGTGGTTAGTTCGCCCACTTGCAATCCCTGAGGTGAAGCACCAAGCAATCCCTTCCCCCTCATATGAAACACCCCCAGTAACCATGGTTTACTCTCTAGGGAACAAACGTATCCACTTTTTTTGTGGAAAAAAGTTTTTTTTTGTAGTAGAGGATTTTATATATATATATGTATATATTATATTTATCTATTTTGGCCCAACAATGGGGCAGGGATTGGCAGATCCCAACTGCCGGAGATCAGGTCCGATCGCTTGTCGTCCTCACAACGCGAGGACCAAATCCTCATCGGCCAGGGTGGAGAACGCTTGGGAGCGCTGGCCTCGAAGCCCTGCAGCTGATGGCTGTTGTGACTGGATCTTTTTTTTTTCTCCCACTTGCTTTGATCTATGCATATAGACATGTATGTAAATGTAAATGTAAATGCAAATGTAAATATGTAATGTAATGTATATGTATATATACATACACATATATGTATATATACATACACATATATGTATATTATATATATATATATATTATATATATGTATATGTATGTGTATGTGCCTTCGTGTCTACGTGACGCATTTTCGACCATCCAGCCTGGGCCATTTTCGCTCCGACACATTTGAGGCCCTGGGGGAAGGTGGTCAAGGGCGTGGATGAAGGAGATTGGCTGGGGCCTCACAGCTAGTCACGGATGGCCCGGATGGGATTGGCACGGGGAGTTTGACGGATTAGTCGGGCGCCAAATCATGAAGCACCACAAATTGATAAAGATGAAGTTGCCCTAAAATCATGATTCTGGTTGGTGGTTTGGAACATGGCTTTTATTTTTCCATATGTTGGGAAGAATCATCCCAACTGACGAACTCATATTTTTCAGAGGGGTGGCTCAACCACCAACCAGTGATTAATCAGGTGCCTCTTCAAAACTCAGGGAAAATCATGGGAAAACCGAGCCTAAATGTTGCCCGAGTTCGCCAAACTGAGCGAATCCTTACCACTGGAGCTATCATGTTCGGCACACCCCATCATGGAAGAAACATTGGATGCACCCACACATATTCATACATACATAATTATATATATATATATATATTATATAGTATATAGTATATAGTATATAGTATATAGTATATAGTATATATATATATAAAGAGTATATACATGACTTGAATACCTTATCGCTTATAGTCTGCATATGTTTTCCCGAATTTAGCACCTGAGTTCATGCCGTCTGCTGTCTGGGCATCTTCGCAGGTTGAGAGTTGGACAGCTCTTCCTGCCAAAATCCTTGTGCCTTGGAATGCCTGAAATAAACCCCATATTTGTATATCCCAAGTAAACATTATCGGTTTAGTATAGGATAACAGATATGATATAACATTATATATATATATACATGGGTATACTTCTTATGTAGATGTATATGTTACAGTTATATCGCTATCCATAACTTACTAACTGGGATGCACCCCCAAGCAGTCGTGATGCTGGGAAATATATATTGACATGAGACACACAGGTTTGATGAACCAGTCCATGACGAGAAATAGCTGCAACAAAAACATGTTTTGATTTGGGGGTTGCTTCGGTGTCCTGCTTTGCACTGTAAGTATCACTGCAGAGTTCTGCAGCCTTATTTTTTTACCAAACGTGTGTGTGTGTGTGTTTGAGTCCTTGTCATCATGTTCGCTAGTGTTGGCCTGGGTTGTGTCAGACCTTCAGCCAGGGGGCTGTGCCCATTGTTTTGGGGCCTTATGCGCCACTAATACATACTTTTACCTGGAAAAAGATAGCCGCACTTTTTTGCAATTAAAGAGAAGAAAGTTGAACAAACTACAAATACGTTTCCCGCATGTGCTCTGTTTGCAGAGGGGGGCACAGGTTACAATGCAAGGCTCGGCTCAAGCAACAGACATAATTTTTATTTATACAGATGATTTTCCCATGAAAGCTACCGTTTAGCTTGGGGATTTCCCATTGCCACCTTTGATTACCGAAGGCTGATCCATTCGCCCAGGGGCGGCTTTGCAGTCCTTCACTCCAAGGGCAGCAAGAAACGGGTGGCCAAGAACGGTGCAGCCGCTGCCTCGGGTCGGTCCTTGGGTTGGCCTGGAAATAGGGCCCCCCCAATTCCCAATGTTTATCATAATGTCATTCTATAAGACACTGCAAAAGATGATAAAGATGTGGTGCCCTGCCATGGGCAAAGCCATTTCATCTATACAATTTGATTGTAATTTATGTATATATATATAGTCTATGTGATGATATATATATATATAATATTATATATACATAGAATATCTACATATGTAGAATTGTAGAGTTGGACATTGTTTGGAGGCTTCATGTCGAAGCTCTGAGGCCTGGCAGTTAAACACCCCACCTACCCGCTCGACCCGCTCTCGAGGTGTGTCTTTGTTTGAAATTTAGGTGGTGAAAAAAACCCAATATCCACTGAATCTATCATTGTTCTCCTCAGTGATTGTTGCTTCATACGCCCCTAAGAAAGGAAAAAAAAGGCCCTCTTACTATTATGTATTACTCTTATTATATTCTTTCTCCATTATCCATTTACCCTTATATATTATTTCTCCATTATTACTATATACTAATGTTGTTGCTGTTACCTAACTGTTATCGTCATATGAGTCACCTTGGGGCCACCTCCAAGGCCCCACAGTATGTTGACTGCTTGATGACTTGGCCGACCTGTGCGGGTACCTGGAAGTGGCCAGTCTGCCAGTCCGCCACAATCGTTGGAGAAAACCGTAGGGTTTCCTTAACATAGGGGTACTCCAATAGCTGGATTGTTTATAACGGAAAAAAAACCTCTTGAAATGGATGATGTAGGGGTACCCCCATGGATTGGAAACCTCCAACTGTAGGGTTTATGGTATGTTATACCGAACTAGTATAAATAGTGTAAACCAAGTCATCACTTGGGGGGCCTCCTTGTATCACATTGGATGGTACAGCAGCATGTGAAAGTCACTGTCCTTCCTATTTTCTTAGGCAGTTTAGAGTATTTCCTCACTATTGCTCTGTTTGGTGGTTTCATTTTCCGCCCCAAACTTCGAACAATGATGTCGCAACAGCTGCCAACTGGCATTCATATATTTCCAAGGGGTAGTTTCCGGTCTGGGCTTCCACATGTCTAGATGGGTGTGTTTGCCTAGAATTCTGCGGAATAACATGGGTTCCCGCAGCTTTTCGAGACCCATCCATCGACAAAAAGGATCAGATTGTAGAAATAATATATGTATATAGATTATATATATATAGATATATATCTACAATATAGAACTATATATCCATCTACAATATATATATATATATATATATATCATGTTATATCATGTTGTATCACATGATGTTCCACAGCATCCACGTCCCATGAAACGGTTGACTGGATGCCGGGTTCACATCCTGAACCAAAAAAACACTGAGTACTGCTTGATTCAATCCCCAAAGAATCCCTTATCATTTGGGGATAGAAACATCTAGAATCTAGCCATGGTTTCATGATGTTTCATGAATTTCCCCCAATCATTTTTAAGGATAGAACCTATGGTTTCCCATGAGTTTTTTCCCTCAACTCTTCAACCAATCCATAGCAATTTTGTTTTTTTTTTCTCCACGCCTGGCCCAAAAGGTTCGGACTTTGCGGCCCTGGAAGCCGAGTCCTCGCACTGCTCCGCTAGTGCGCCGGCGTTGTTGGAAGATGGGTCTGGATGGGTCTGTTGGAAAATGGATGCCTGGTTGGTGGTTTGGAACGTTGGACTTAGTGGTTTCCCAATATAGTGGTTAATAGTGGTTAATAGTGGTTAATGAAATATCTGGTTGGTGGTTTGGAACATGGCTTTTATTTTTCCATATATTGGGAATGTCATCATCCCAACTGACGAACTCCATCATTTTTCAGAGGGGTAGGGTTGAAACCACCAACCAGATGCACATTGGGTATACCATGGTATAGCCATAAAATTGCCATCTATTCGGGAAAATGATGAATCAGAGGATGGCATGAGATAGCCGAATTGTTCAGAGAAACCCACTGAAATCATGTGTTGGAGATTGTCGGATTGTCGGATTTTTCCTTGCAGGAAAAATATGGAAAAATGGGATGTGATTCATGAGATTGAGATGAGATGAATGAAAGACTGAAGTGAGGCAAGGTGCCACAACACTTGGGCTGCCGATGGACTGGTAGAGAGATAAGTCAAGAATACTACACGAGATGATTCATGAATATGGTAAATGCGGCATGACAACACAGATGAGGTAAATGAGATGGATAGAATGGACAAGACGGCTGGCTGGCTAAGATGGACCACACAGTTATTGACCGGCCAGAAGCAATAAGTGAGCAGACAGGACTGGTATGCAGATGAGAATGCCTTTGAGGAAGAAACAATCAAGACCGACCTGCAGGGTCCGGCAGGATCTGGCAGGGCGAGTAGGACATTTTCTGTGTTTCTGGTATCTTTGATCTGGTGGAAGTTCCACCTCAGTTTTCTTCAGCCAAAGCTGACTCTGCATGACAGGTTCTTCGGTGCGAAGCACGGGCGAGGCCACGTTCATGAAGTTGGCTTGTCATACAAGGGGGAGAGACCAAGCCCGAATCAAGTCCTCTCAAGAACAAACAAAGCATAGGCGAAGTCATATACGACTCAATAACATGTGGTAGAGGGTCCCATAATGGCAAGAGTATTGCAAGAGTCACCAGCCCCTATGCCCACCAATGAGTTTGGGAATTGGCAGTGCCATGCGAGAGCCATTGGTGCTCAATCAGGCAAGCGCACATGAAGCACCCAGGCGACAGTTTGGGTGTTTGTGGGTTGCATGGATTGACTGATAGGCCTTCTACCAGGAGGGTAGCAAGTGCGCGTTGCTGAATAAGAACCGTGCCTGTTGCCAATTTGGGGTCCCATGTCCTATCACACTTTCTCATCACATCTCATCAATTTTCTTCAATTTCCTTACTGTATATTTTCCTGAATGCCTCTGAGGATGATATTCCCAGAGCCCTCGTTGTTTCTACCTATTGATTCGCCATGTGGGGATGGCTCAAACATTTTCTTCCCAAATTAAAAGGAGTGACCTGGACCAAAAAAACGGCCAGCCAGTAGTGGCATCCCCCTAGCATGTTTTGTTCAGCTGCTTACCTTTTTCTGCAAAGCCCTGCGTAGAAAACATCCTTTGTGAATCCCCATGGCTAGTTTCTCCAGAAACAGCACCCCTGAAGGAACTAGCTGGGAAACTCTCAGGCCTCCAATCCCTACCCTTTCCCAGTGTGTACGGGAAAGCCTGCAGGAAATCCCTTTTTTGTGACGTAAATATATCCAGAGATTCCACATAAACTACTATGAATCATCCAGACATTTACCAATTGACCATTGACCCATAGATTATTCACTGCTGTATTTTTGTTTGTTTGCTATGATGTTTCCCCTTTTTTGTCACCCGAATAGGGCTGATCTCCAAGCCCTGCAGGAAGATTCCCATCTCTGAAGTTTGTAGCGCGGTAGCCATGGCCGCAGCCTGCCCCTCGCACGGCAGGGGATGCTCAGTGGGGAGCATGGCGTGCTGGGGCAAGGGTGTAGAAAAAATTGGGATGAAGGCTTCCTAAAATGGGTGGTACCCCAAATCATCAGCCCATTTTAGTGTTGAAACGCGTAGCAGCCAATTTTTCGGTATCGGTCCGGTAGAAGAATCATTGAACAGATGGGACACAGCATGGGGATACCACCAGCAAGAGTACGGATGTCGCCAGGCTGGCAATATTTGGATCAGACCGGCAGCGTGCCTTGGCGAATGTCGAAGGGATGGGCATCAGGTTTCAGGGAAAGCCGCCCAATGACCCTGGAACTTCAGTAATTTCATAGGGATTTCAATGGGATTTCCCGAATGAATTGTGATCACCCCCGATGTATCAGGATAGCATCGATAGTACAATCTCCGAACTAATCATCAACTGAATCATCAACCAACCATGATTTATCAGTATTTGTCGGATGTATCCACTTATATCCCCATATTGTTGATGCTTCGATGTCCATTTTTGATGGTTAAATCATGTTAAATCCCCATTTTTCGTTGCTGGTTGAAGCCCTAAACTCTTCATGGGGTGAAATCTCCGAGCTCTTCATGGCGCTCCCAGGTGCAGGGCCCGTTTTCCCTGGATGAGATGAGGCATTGGAACAGAAAGGCCTGGGTCAAAGATGGTCAAACGAGTCAGAAAGCCCTAGGGAACTGGGGCCCCCAGTTAGCTAAAACTATATACAAATAAATGTAGCTATGTAACATACGATGTATTTATGGTTATATATTTATATATTTATATATATATATATTCATATATATATATACAGTCAGTGCCAGAATTATAGAACGGAAAAAAAGAGGACAAAAGTACGGTAAAATACCGTACCTTTGTCCTCTTCCGGGTTCGAACCTGGAGCGGAGTCGGAAAATTTAATTATAGAACGGAAGAGGACAAAGGTACGGTATTTTACCGTACTTTTGTCCTCTTTTTTCCGGTTCTATAATTCCTGGCGCTGACATAAAATGAGGATAAAATGAGGAAATGATGAGGAAATGATAATAAAACGTGGATAAAATGAGGATTTAATGGGGATTTGATGAGGAAATGAGGATAAAATGCAGATTTAATGAGGATTTAATGAGGATTTGATAAGGAAATGAAGATAAAATGATGATAAAATGTGGATTTGATGAGGAAACGATGATAAAATGAGGATAACATGAGGATAAAATGAAGATAAAATGAGGATTTGATGAGGAAATGACGATAAAATAAGGATAAAATGAAAAAAATAAGGATTTAATCAGGATTTAATGAGGATTTGATGAGAAAATGAGGATAACATGAAGATAAAATGAAGATAAAATGAGGATTTGATGAGGAAATGATAATAAAACGCGGATAAAATGAGGATTTAATG
>Ga0126342_10003855_pt1:12500-25170 | contig 25170 bp, 24 predicted proteins | sample Cyp1metagenome_FD_92528 | JGI IMG/M metagenome (GOLD analysis project Ga0126342, IMG submission 92528) | Coral microbial communities from Lord Howe Island, Old Settlement Bay, Australia - Cyphastrea 1 metagenome | ecosystem: Host-associated > Invertebrates > Cnidaria > Coral ... | reverse complement strand
AGAGTGCACGCACGCACGGGCTTGGCTGGCGCACGGCGCATGCAAGTTCTATAGATGAGAAAGGTCTTATATATATCTTTAAGGCAACTTCCGCCCCGCCTCGTGCGGGTACTACTGGTAGGATATCTATAATGGGTTACTTATGTCATGGGATAATTATCATGGGATAATTATATCTTCTCCATAACCATTATAACTGTGGGATCAGTTAATATGTTTAACAGTAATGGATTATACATTGTATAATATTTATGATTTATGGGTTGCAATATCCAATAGATAATGGACATTGATAATCATGGATCAACAATGGTATATTATGTTCAGCTGGTTCATAGCTGGGAAAATTATCGAACAAAAAATCCACAGAAATCCACTATATATATATATCTTTATTGCCATGTGCAGATATATGATGTTATATCATGAAATCGACTAGAAATTGAGGCTTATAGCTGGGAACAAATTGAACTAAATGGGGAAGTGTCCAGCAAGCCATGTTTGATTACTGGAGGGTATATGATGTTTATGTAATATAGTAACACCCAAAAAGAAGCCAAAGATTGTTTATCATTGTTTATCTATTCGAGCTTCTGAATTAACTTCTCGATCTTCTTGGGGACTACTATGAAATTATGTATCTGGGTAAATTACAATATTTCACTAACCTGAATTAAGGCCATTTGGGGATGATTTCCCTAACATAAACCATGATTCCAGGGTTCGGTCGCAGTGAGGTCGTTATAATTTTCCCAGGATTGGCTGGGTGAAATCCCCACTGATGTCCTGCTGAAAAACCTCCATTCGGAATGCAGTGACTTCACAAACCAAAAACATTGCAGTGACATCCAGAAGTTCATTGGTGTGGACAGTGCTACACATAAAATATAACATCGGATCCAAAAGGGAAGATCCAAAATGTTGCAAACCCAGAATCAAGTACACAATTTTGAATCAACGCTTTCCAAAAAATTCTTGGAATTGAGAAGATTGGCAACCAAGAAAACCTGATTTGCTTGTGCTCCAGTGTTTTTTCTAAGGAAACCCGTTACTGGCGGCATTGGGCACTCCAATCCATTGGTCAAATCTCACGTTTTCGCCACCTGAAAGCCGTTGCGCGCCACCCGCCCTGCGAGCCGATCCAAACCTCGACATTTTCGTAGACCGTGACTCAGAATAGTGGGGAGACATCACCTGAATCACCTACGAAAAATCCTAGGTTTAAAAATAAAGAGGTTGTGAAAGATGTTCAACCCTTACATACCACTACAGTAACTATAGTTCTTCTCAAACTCGACTTGCTTTAAAATGTGTTGGGGATCCTAGCACATTGCCGCCACGGTTGTTGATCAGCTGGCTGATAGGAATTCGATGTTTTTGGATCATGATTCAGAATAATCCAAAAAAAACGAATCCCTATCATAATGTTGATATGTTTTTTGGATCCAATAATATTCCAATCATGATCATATGTTTTTTGGATATTAATCATGATATTTGTTTTAAATATTCAATTCAGAATCCCTATCATGACCACCCCACCAAACCAATGGTATCCAATGGTTTTTTTCATGTTATTTTTGATCCATCTGCCAGGTGTGACCTCAGCGATACAGCACTTCTTGCCGCGGAAACTTGCGGGAAACACTCCGTATCTTGATTGGCATGAAATTTACTTGATTGGTCGGAAAAAAAAAGGATTGCTTTTGCACGAAAAATCGGAAACTCACCGGTTCAAATGTTAAGTGTACTACAACATATGAGCAATCTTGCTGGATCCATACAAGGCCCAACCATTTCCATTGGTCCGGAGTCCCCTGCGGAAAGCCAGCTCAGGGGGACCCTTCAAGTGCTCCTGGCCGCGCTGGGGAAAGAAACGCATGGTGCAGGTGATCGGAACATAAACAGCTACCTATTGAAATGGGGTTTGCCTCGACCCCATCAATTAAAATTTGGTGATGTCCTGACAAACCCAGTCAATGTCTACCCTCTCAACAGTCAGTTCTTCTGGCTCAAAAATCACTATTTGCTCTTCAAAAAGATATGGGTTAAGAATCTTTTCTTGGTGAACGATCCAACGAATCTTTGGTTAAATCATGTTAAATCATGTAAAATCATGTTAAGTCATATTAAATCATGTTAAATCATGTTAAATCATGTCAAATCATGTTAAATCATGTTAAATCATGTCAAATCATGTTAAATCATGTTAAATCATGTTAAATCATGTCAAATCATGTCAAATCATGTTAAATCCCAGTCAAGCACCATTAAATCCCAATTCACTCCCCCTATCTACCCATTTTTGCGCTACCCATCTGGGCTCCCCAGCCAGACAGCAGCGAGCCAAGTCGCTGGCCCCCGAAAGCTCCGATGTCTCATCCACAGCGTCCGCACCACAGAGCTCCTGCAGGAAGAGGAGCTCAAACATCCTCCAAATCGGGGTTTTCCATAAAAGGGGGTACTCCCAAATGGATATATAGTTTATGACCAATGGAAAATACTAAAATGAATGATAACTAGGGGTACGCCCATTTATGGAAACCTCCAAATGGTAGCAAATAACATCCTCTAAACTTGTGATTTAAAAGAAAATCATGGTGATTTGATACGTGGCTGGATTATAGCGATTATATATTATATCTCTAAATGGTGGAGTTTCCATTAAATATTGGTTTAGGGGAAAATCTTCACCAGAAACCATGGATTTCCAGTAAAAAAATAAATGGGGGGTCCGGAAAATGGTGCCGTTTGACCAATCCACCGACAACAAGAAGCTGCGTATACAATAATCATTGGCTAATCATTGTGGCTAATTATTGTATCATAATAAAACTAATCATTGGCTAATGTGGCTAATCATTGGCTAATCACTAGTGGCTAATCATTGGCCGACAACAAGAAACTGCTCCATATTGTTCCCATTAGTGGCTAATCATTGGCTAATTATTGTGGCTGATAAAGATAATTAAGCATTGTTTCCCATTAGTGGGTAATTAACCTTACAACCCTTAGAAGATGCTAATGGTCTCATGTAGTGGCTTACTATTGTATGATTGGCTTGGCTCATTGGCTGGCTTGGCATTGGAATCATGCTGATTCTAATTCGATGTTTTTCTTGGGAAAATACTATAATTGTAACATGCTTTTGGTGCATTAGTAGCTACACTGGTGCTTTTGGGAAATGTGCCAATTATTAATCTTAGTAATAGTAATAGAAAAATAATGATAGTAACGATGATGATGATGATGATGGTGATGATGGTGATGATGGTGATGATGGTGATGATGGTGATGATGGTGATGATGGTGATGATGGTGATGATGGTGATCGTGATAGTGATGGTGATAGTGATGGTGATAGTGATGGTGATAGTGATGGTGATGATGGTGATGATTGTCATGATTGGCATGATTGGCATACTGAATCGTACTGATATGTAATGAACTAATGGGAAGTGGGGGAACCTTTGGAAATCCACTCAGATGGAATCATTCTTCAAAAGAAGCAGGGGACCCCAAAACCCTCCAAGTTATTGGTCACAGTGTCTGGTTCGATTGCCAGAGCGTATCTTCATTGGTTTGAGGGTATATCACCATAGATGCTTGGTTTTCACCATTGAGGGACCCAGAACCAACGTTGCGGACTTAGCGCGGGGAGGGGGCAACCCCCATGGAAGTCCACCTTTTTCGCAGATGACTGCGCACTCGATCGCTGGAAACCAGCTAGAGAAGACCTTTGGCCGCCCTATGTGATCGTTCAATTTAGAGATTGGAGCTGGTGGTGCTGCCGGATGCAAGAAATTGGCCACAAAAAATGGGTCAAATGCCGACCCTGAAAACAATGCCATGGCATCCCATGGCCCATCCAACAGGGATCAACAAAGAAGAGCTGAAAACAGAACGATCCTGCTTGGTTGGCGATATCCCCCTTTTCATGGTGCTTAAAGCATTTGAAACATTTGAAACCTCCATTTGTAATGTGTGGAGCCAAGAAGTTTCACCTCATGAATGACGGCATCATCTCCAACGGCAAGTTAAAGGCAATATTCAAATTACATCCCCACAGGAAGGACTCCTGGCTTACGATCGGTAAGTAAGTTGGTAAACTAGGACAACTAGGAGAACAGAAGTTGATAGATGTATCATATATGGGGGTTTCCATAAATGGGGGGTACCCCTAAGTCATCTATTTTAATAGCATTTTTCCCTATAAACCATCTGAAATTGAAAAAACGCATTTTGTTGTAAGATGTTACAAGCTAAGCTTGGTGCTGGCATTGGCGCAGTGCAATTCAGAGTATTCAGAGTAACAAACAAAACGACATGCACTTCACATGCAGAGGAAAAAAACATCCTTTGTAGTTCTATCATCAGCAGTCCTTACAAGAAATTCTGGGACCCATGGAAACATCGCTCCTGTTTTCCAAAACCCACATAGATCCCTAAGAAAGCACGGCAATCGCAGCAATCACCATCTCGACGATGCATATTCGACTGGAGTCCTTCAGATTCACTGGCAGTTTTGGTTCAAGGTTCAGCAGGCAGTTTCCGAAAAATTGCCGTGTTCCCTTTGATCACAAATCATCAAAACATTCATCCAAATTTCATCGAAAATCATCTTCCATCCACTTCCTCAATCATACCAATGGTCATTTCAGGAACCTAGATTGGAGGTACCTAACATATCCTAACCTTTTATATGTGGCCTTTGATCATGGCCATCATGATTTTTTTCTCAACCAATCTCAGATCCGATGGATTGCCAACTCGCTCGCCCCCTTGGGGGCGGATCAAATTCGGGCCGTTTTTCCGGCCGGCGCTAGGCACCCAGCAACGCGTGACCGACAGCAACGCGTGCAGGGCAGGAACCGCGACTGAAGCACTGTGGGGGGGCGCTGAGCAAAGGCATCAGTTGACTGCAGGAATCCCACTACCAAAAAACATGGGGCTTCAATCCCACTTGAATGATTAGCAATCGTGATTTAAAACCACTATAACCCAACAATCATGGGAAAAAAATGACTCGTGACAATAAAACGTCGCCAATCTGATTAAATACCTCCACATCAGAGCCCTGATTTAGCTGATCCTTTTGGTAGGGAGATGGGATTACACCATCAAGAAAACCAGGATTTAATCTGTGTGCCCACCTTAGGTTTTTCGTATTATACATATGCCAAAACTTCCCAAAATTACCTGTTCACTTCAGAAAAGGGTTCTATCCCCGGATTACCCTCAAAATAGCTATAGGGGAAAACGGTGACAAACCACATAATTTGTCCCCATAATTCTTGGACCCGAATGTATGTCTTACAAACTTTGAATGGTAATGCGTGGTTTTACCATGTTCTACCATGTAACTGTATCAATCAAATGTGTTTCCACTTCACATGCGAACAACTTCTGCTATCCATTTCCAAAGACCAGAGTAAGTTGACCAGAACCTGACCATCAAAACCTTATTCAGAAAACACGGTCAAAACATCTTCGTATAAACTGACGCTACTTTAAAACATACCCTTTGGTAAACTAACATAGCTATTGAAAATGGCCCAGTCGAAATAGTGAGTTTTCCCAGCTATAAAATGGTGGATCTTTCCATAGCAAGCTGTTAGTTTACCAGAGGCTACTGACCATCAAACATCAGATACCCTCTGGTAATTTGTTACATAGCTATTGAAAATGGCCATTTATAGTGGATTTTCCCATTGAAAATGGTGGATCTTTCCATAGTTATGTTAGTTTACCAGAGGGTACTGACCATCAAACATCAGATATTCCTCAGATTTTCGCCGTCACCCCGGCGTCATCAGCGTATGTCGCGGCGACTTGCTGGGCGTCGATGGGCACACGCTGTCGCCGCCCTGGGACCGGACTGGGACCGATTGAACATGACTGAAGCAACAAAAATTGGGATTTAAGGGAGATATACAATGGGATATATGTCTATATGTGGATATATAATGGGATATAAGGGAAACTGTTGCAATTTATGGCAATGTTAAATAGAGAAAATGGTGGTCAAGCATGTTAAATGTCTCATCCAAGCACAGACTTCAGACTCACCCACGCACGGAAGCCAGACTACGCACACATCACTGGCTTCGTCCATCTTACAGTCTTGGGTGGGCAAAACTTAAGGCGGCGGTACCCCAATAGCTGGATGGTTTAGAATGGAAAATCCTACTAAAATGGATGATTTGGAGGTACCCCTATTTTAGGAAACCACCATATGTTCATAAGCCTTTTGTCGACCATCCAAACCGTTGGGGGGCAATCGTTTCCGGTCATCAAACAGGGACATGGAAAATTTTAGTGAAATCCAGACGTCCATTGCCACTCTTGTGGGAGGGTCTCTGGATCATTTGCAATTAATCCAAAACCCAACATTGATATGTTCCCAACATTCAACATCATATAAAGGGACGTTGTCGATGATATTTTCCCAACATTCAACATTTATGGAGCTTGGTGATGAAAAAAGAGTTAAGTCGCTGATTAAAAACGAAGCACTGTTCTGAACCATTTGGTGATGTTTCCTCCAAAAAATGCCGGGACCGGGATACCCCCACGCTACCATCCAAGTCCCACTGGTGATCAGTGGGAAAACCCATCGTTTCTGGTCCCCCACCTCTTCCTCCTTGAAGGTGGTGGCCTGACCAGTTTGTTCGACCATAAATGTGTCGTTTTTCAAGACCCAATGGCTGGGATTTTCCACCAGTCATGCAGTGGGTCATGCGAAGCAGGCGAGAAAAGGTGATGTCGAGGGATGATCATCCGCCAAAGATTAGGAACAGCTTTCTTTGAAGTGAACCAAGTATCTGTATACATGTATTTGTATATCATCACCAAGCCCAGTTTAATATAGTATGAATATGCCCATTTCCAGTGATTTCACTGTAACCTCATTCTTACTGACTCAATTCCATGCCTATACATGGTTATATACCCAACTATTGGTCGGCAAATACTCCGGGATCTCTTCAGATTTCCATAGATGTCCTATATTCCCATGAAATTCCATAAACCTTCTTTTTGCCATCCCAGGTCATTCCATATCCATTTTCTGATCCGATCACACTGTCGGCCCACCTTGATGTGTCTGAACATGGAGTGATTGAAGATGTCTTGAATACCTCGGACAGACCAGAAGTCCCGAGAAAAAATTGAATCGCAAATCAACATGGAATGTCTTTGGGAACAAGTTGGTTACTGCAAAACTAACATAGCTATGACAAATCACTATGATTAATCGGTAAATACACTATAAATGAGCCATGTTCAATAGATATGTTAAATTGCCAGAGGGTAATTTTGGGTCGGCATTAAACCGCGAATTCAGGAGATAATCGTTGGCACTCTGGGAATTGATTCATCCATGGTTGCAAATGGCGGTGTCTCAGACTTCGGCACCCCATTCTTTCCCATTTTGAGATAAACCCATATATGATGTTGGAATGGTATTTATTTAGACATATTTATACATTATATATATATATATTATTATTATTATTATATATATATATATTATTATATATATACACACAGTATATACATATATACCCATTCTATCCTCACCAGCAACAAACTCCGCTATTGGGCGCTTTCTTTCACCACCTTTTGCCGTTCCTCCAAGCTACTGGAATGCCTTGGCGAAGCTTGTGTGCTATTGGGATTGTTGGGATCTGCCTGTCCCTGGGCCTCAGCGCGCTTGCGCCGCTGCAGCCGGGAATGGTCTGAAATTTTGATCCCCAATTTCTGAGCATGTAAAAATCATTGAAAAATGCGTGACATTGTCCCAAAACGGAAGCAAAATGAGACTCCCAAACTCACCCGATTTACACCAAAAACACAGGAAAGCAATGAAAATGAATGTTTTGCAGTTGGACAAACGAAAGTCATGCTTTTCAAAGGTTTTGGCTATTATTCAAAACACCAAAAAGTGTGTAGACATCAGAAGAACCGCTACTTGAGGTTTTGCTTACAATGCTAGTGCCTTTTGTCTGCATTTTGTGATCAATGTTTCACTCGGCTTGCCAGATCTTACATCATTATGTATTAGAACATATTTGAACCCAAACAAGACGAAGAAGGCATATAATATGTCTCTAGGATTGAGGCGAAATTCCAAGCACCACAAAAATTTGATCATCTGCATTTTCGGCCACTTTTCCTCAACCAGACCCTTTCCAAACTCGGAATCCCAAAACGACATGCTTTGGAAGATGCCTTTCCACTTGGCAATCGCCCAAATATTTCCGTGGCTCCAATCATCTGCCCATGCCGCGGCATTGCTTAAGCGGGGCGCTGAAGCGTCATGCGCTCTCAGTTCATCCAAGTAGTTCAAAACTTCCTCAAAGAGAACCTCCACCTGTACGGATAAGACGTGACCAGAGGTTGGAGTTTCTGGTTAAATAGCCCTCCTGAGGATTTTTGAATAAACGAAGTGTAGCATTGAAATTGTATATGGTATAATTATCAATATTTATGTATTTACTTATTTGTATAAGGGTGGATTTCCATGAACTATGCGGAACAGTGCTGGAATGGAGGGAACACATGCACGAAGATATCTGAACATGTATGAAAATGTTCAATGCTCATTCATCCACTGACTTCTCACAAACAAGCTAGTGTATAGGAAGTGTGGGATGATCGAAAACAAAACCCCTTCCATGCAAAGTTCCAGAAAGCGGAAATCAATTTATAGCTATAACCCACCGGAATGAAACAAATCCCTGAATTGATTCAAGAGATCTGATTGTTGTGTATCCCCTGCTCTACTGGGATTCATTTAATTTGGATCCCTAGCAGGTATGTCGGCCATGACATGACAGTGAGTTTGGACCCGACACATCCTGTTGAATGAAGGAGATTGTTTTTGAAGAAGTTTCCACCTGCAAACCAGGTTTTATATGATTGGTATCTACATCTTCAAATCACCTAAAACAAAAAAACACCATGAAGATCCATGAAAAGCTGCATGTCAAAAAGAAACCAATTTGCAGGTTTCCTAAAATGGGGGATCCCCAAGTCACCATAGGTTTCAATACTAAGTCATGGTCTAATGACTTGGATGATTTGGGGGTACCCCCATGGCTTAGGAAACCTCCAAATTGGATCAATGCATGGTATGCCGTCACTAGACCGAAGACCAGTGCCCAAAACATCCCAAGGCCCCAAAACGTCATCCGCGCCCGAGCCTTGGTTTCCATGCCTTCGGTGGGCGAAAGGGTGCAAAAAATGGTTACGGAAATACAAGGAACAGATGGAGAATATGCTTGGAAGATGTTGGAAGATCGAAATATCCCATCAATATCCAAAGAATGTTTGAAATATACAACATAGATTTGGATTTAAGCAACCAAAATATGAATATCGATGGGATATATTCAACCAATATAATTTCTGGGAATGTCCAAAGATGGTGCATGGACACTGAGAATGGAGATGTGATTTCAAGAGTGCCCCACGTTTGGATATTTTGGTTGACCAATGACTGACACAAACATGTTGATACAAAACTTTGGATATAGATGCACCAAAACAATCCAGAATATGTGCAATTATTCTCCAAACCACTACAAAAATCGGTTCATGTTCGTAGTAAGAAAAAACACAAACTGAAAAGAATATGTGTGATCCGACCTTTGAAACGCCCGCTGGCAGCCTTTTTCATTGTTGTATCACATCCAGTTCATTAGTGGCAACTGTTTACAATACTGGTTGTAAGGGTCGCGTGCTGTTGCTTCGACCCACCTTTCGATATGGGCGCATGTGTTTTTGTTGATATGTCTTATATATTTTTATTTGCTTCCAGCCTGCAAGCCATCATGAAACCCAAAAAAATGGTTGTGGAAAATGATTTGTTTTGGATTAGTTTTGGGGCCCGGTAGTGTTTTTTGGGCGCATGTAAATGTCAGGTGATCACACACCATTTTTTGTTTCTGATTGTTTGGTTGAAACCAACTATTATGTTTTTCAACGCCAGTTGTCTTTGTCCCTTTCGCCGTTGTTGCGTTGTGGCCATCGCCGTCGTTGTCGTTGCGTTGTCGTTGTCGTTGTCGTCGTCGTCATTGTTGTTGTTGTCTAGTCTGTCCATTGTGTCCATTGTGTTGTGCTGTGCTGCGCTGCGTTGCGCTGCGCTATGCTGTGTTGTCTGTTTTGTCCTTGTTGTCTGTGTTGTCTGCACTGTCTGTGTTGTCTGTGTTGTCTGCACTGTCTGTGTTGTCTGTGTTGTTTGTCGTGTCTTTGTTGTCTTTGTTGTCTTTGTTGTCTTTGTTGTCTTTGTTTTGGTTGTTGTGTTTGCAGTCTGTGTTGCGTTTGTTGCGTTTGTTGCGTTTGTTGCGTTTGTTGCGTTTGTTGCGTTTGTTGCGTTTGTTGTGTTTGTTGTGTTTATTCTCGTTCTCGTTTTTGTTCTTGTTGTTAATGTTGCTGCTGGTGCTGCCTCGTTCCAGCAGTTGTGATGCAGAAAATGTCAAGGACATACCCTTTTGCTGGCAACTAATGACATGCTGGAGTTTTTTCTGCTTTCCCAAACGCACCGCCTACCAAGCACACCGCCTATGCCCCATTATTGTTGATGATATTGCTGGTTGGTGAGCACCCAAGATCTATTTGTTGAATTCACCTGTTTGATCTTTAGGCCCCCGTTTGCATCTAATTCCACCATGCGGTACCAATACGTCCAATTATGCACCTCCAGTTTTGAACCATCAAAATATTGAAGTAAGTGGTGATTTCCCCCTCTTGAACCATAGCCCAGGAAGTCACCAACCGCGAACTTTTCCACGCCGAGCCACGCCACACGTCCAAAGCCTTGGCCGATCCACGTAAGCGGGCCGCCCCATCGATAAACTCCGTGAGCCTCAGGGTGAATGTCCCTGCCGGAGGCTGGCCGTTGGCAGGTTTAACCAAGGCATTTGAGAATTCTACACCTTGCTCCCGCCCAAAACATGCATGGATGAACCCACACCACAATGAACATGCGGGCATGCACAACGAACAAGAGATGAAAACGCTTTTCACATGCAGATATGAAACGGCAATATCTGGCAATATCTACGCACCGCAGTTGGGAATATCACCGAAAAAATGCGAATATGAAACAAAACACCCCTGAGTGTGAAGATGGAAAGGGCCTCCCATCACAGTGGAACCAACAGACATCATATAGATATAGCCAATAAACATGTTGCGGCACTTCAACAAGCACTCCGGCAACGGACCCCAAACAGTGTAGGGGGAGTAACTCACCGGAAGTAATTTCGTTCGATCTCCATACAAACTGGTTGAATGGAATTCACCAGATCTCTGCACAACGGTTCACAAAATCTCTGTACAAGGATCTTCTGTGGGAATTCACAGGACCTCCCTACAAGGACCTGCAAAGGAATTCACAACATCTCTATAAAAAGATCTTTCAAGGAACCCACAGGATCTCTGCATAAGGATCGCTGTACAAGGATCCATCATAGGAGCTCACAAGACCTCGCAGGATCCCTGTGTAAGGAACTTCTCAGCTTTAGAGGAACTCACAAGATCTCCGTAAAAGGACCTTCCAAGGAATTTGCAGGTTCTCTGTACAAGGATCTCTGTACAAAGATCTCTGTATAAGGATCCATCAAAGGAGTATATCGTATTTTTTATCCTTGTCTTTCGAACTGTCTACACCGAGCCTACGCCATTGCATGAGGTAGCCTACGCGGGGTGTGGTTTTTAAGGGGTGCCTACGCGAGCCTACGCGGTGCAGGCTTTGCCTACCGGGCCATGGTTTCTTTTTGTTTTCGATTGTGGCATGAGGCTTTGGAACCACAAACCACAAATATCACAACTAACCAAGGCAAAATGAATGAGTTCTAACTGTTCCCAACGAGTGTCTACATCAAGCCTACGTGCTGTCACCTAAAACAAGGCTACGGCGCCAGGTGCGACCCCTCAGAAAACACACCTTTTTTTTCCAGGCTCTGACGACATAGCGTGGTATTTACAGTGTTTTGCAACTGTCACTGCCAACTTGCGACTTGAAACTGAGTGACTTTCGTAAGGCGGGGGAGTCATTGTCCTTTTTCATAGTGTTTTTTGCAAGGTATTTTGACCATATTGAATAGCATTTCCCGGGGGTGCTTTATTTAGTCGCAATTTTTGGCCAGCTTTCCCAAAAGGTTCCACATCTTATATCCAGCTTTGTAACGAAACATAAAGCTTTTCATCATATCCAACAACCGGCCGCACACTTGACGATCCAAACGTAGCATCAAGTCGGTGGGCAAGTGCAAGAGACATGTTACAACGTAGCGTCAAGTCGGTGGGCAAGTGCAAGAGACATGTTACAACGTAGCATCAAGCCGGTGGGCACGTGCAAGAGACATGTTACAACGTAGCGTCAAGTCAGTGGGCAAGTGCAAGAGACGTGTTACAACGTAGCATCAAGTCGGTGGGCACGTGCAAGAGACATGTTACAACGTAGCGTCAAGTCGGTGGGCAAGTGCAAGAGACATGTTACAACGACAACGTAGCATCAAGTCGGTGGGCAAGTGCAGGAGACATGTTACAACGCAGCATCAAGTCGGTAGGCAAGTGCAAGAGACATGTTACAACGTAGCATCAAGTCGGTGGGCATGTGCAAGAGACATGCTACAATGTAGCATCAAGTCAGTGGGCAAGT
>Ga0126342_10003855_pt1:0-7500 | contig 25170 bp, 24 predicted proteins | sample Cyp1metagenome_FD_92528 | JGI IMG/M metagenome (GOLD analysis project Ga0126342, IMG submission 92528) | Coral microbial communities from Lord Howe Island, Old Settlement Bay, Australia - Cyphastrea 1 metagenome | ecosystem: Host-associated > Invertebrates > Cnidaria > Coral ... | reverse complement strand
AGAGCTATGTTGAGCCAGCCCTCCATAGGCACACATACATACACGTAGACATGCAGATTGAACGCGCAAGAAATTACAGCAGAACAGACAGTTTTTTAAGGATGACCTGCCTCGAGGCAGGCCTCGAGGCTCAGCTGAAGTTGCCACTCATCGGTCGGCGGCGTCGGTCGCTTCTTCGTGTTTGGCATTGGCCTCGCTGCACGTGCCATGTTATACATTGAAGGAGCTCTGAAGCTAGGCAAGAAGCTGAGCTCGCGACGCAGCAGACTTGCAGGTGCCGGGAACAAATCAATTGTTTGCTATGTTTGGGCTGAGGTATGCTACAGATTGAATTGAATCGCGGTGTCACTGCTGCGGGTTCATGTGCGCAAGTCACTTCCAATGGTTGTGTTGTTAGTAAATCAATGTTTCAAGAAGTCCCGAGCCATTGCCCCATTCCTTTTTTTGCGGGTGATCCCAAACGTCGTCTTTAGGGCGGCGCCAACGACCTAGCGGTGTCTATGGATAAGTCCTGCTAGGCCGTTGCAAGCAATTAACAGGGACGAACCAATAGCTGTAGATGTTTTCATTTTGGTTTCAGGACGAACTACATAAATTGCTTGGCCGACAGTGAAACGATTAGATTGGGGCTTGGGGAACGTGACTTCCGGCTTTTTGACAGCTACTAGTTCACCTCGTGTATAATTGTTCTTCCAAGCTCATATCCTTTGTGTCGAATACGACCTCTTTAAATGACATCTCTATACATATATATATAATTATATATATATATATATACATGAAAGACATCTCTAATACATGTATATATCTATATCTCAGAATTCCAGCCAGAAGTCCCGTTCCCACGCACAAGTGACACCGGGGTGCCACCAATCCTCCAGGCTCACCGATCCGTGTAGCCTCGTGGTCGGATCAAGTCCCCAGAGCAAGCCCGACAAACCTAGTATACAACAATCCATTTGAGGCCCAGGCGGATCCAGCCGTCGGTCGGCAGGAGTCGGAGATCTCCGCCGTAGGCCTGTCGGCGCAGCGCGGGTCAACTTCTGTGCATGTGCTAATGCATCGGTTCCTTTGTCTGATTATTGCCCCCCTCGTCTCACAGACTTCCGCGGAGGCGTAGATCCACCCGTTGGGGTGGGGCCACGCCTGCATCGTAGCGATGTGGGCACAGAGGAAGAGCTACTATCTGTTGCCCCGTGCCTCCTCATCCGAAAAGTCATCTTCCATGTCGGATGGGATCGCTGTGCCAAGCACCTAATGCAACACGATTGCTTGCAGGAACCCCATGAGAAGCTGGTGTATGCTAATGCCACCCGCCTCCGTCGACTGATCGTCATCGACGGAGATCTCCGATTCCGACTCTGCATCCGTCCTCAGGCCACGCGGCGACCGCATTTGACTTGTATATCTTGCATCTTAAATATCAGAAGATCTGCTACTAAAGACCGGATTTTGCACCTGAGATCGCCACGGCTCTTCCGGGGCAAACGTGCTGTGGTAGTTGCGTGAGTACGCGCAGCGAAGGCCTGGGTCTGCAGCCGGCCGGTTATGTTGGAGTCTAAACGGCGTAAGCCTGAGGCTTCGACACATGTATGCCACATTATCCCCATGATACGAAGGGTCCTCCCCAACGTAGTTGAAATTGAGGTCGCAGGCCTGCGGCGATGCTCGGTCCAGTGATAGCCTACTTTGCGTGGCGCAACATACCGTCACCTCACAGTGGCCTCCAAAGCGTTCCAGAACGAAGACCTCGGTCCAGCGCGCTTGAAAGGCAAGTGTCTCTCATACAGCAAACACACATCAAAGTCTTGACGACAAGCTCTTAGTGGCGCGCGTGGCGAGCAGGCATCTTTCCTTGGACCTCAGCGGTTTGATCTCTCTTGAAGCATAATTTGAGAAGCATATTGCTTTTGAAGCTCTTACGGTCTTTTTTGTTCTGGGCGTCGAACGCAACTAGGCTGAGCGAAGCCAGAGACTCAAGATTGCTTGATCTTCAAGGAGCTAGCAGAAGCAGTCAGTGTTCAAAGAAATGGATGTCATGATTTTTAAGCTGACACATTTGCAAATGCGGCTCTAACATGCCTTCGACAAATCTGTTGCATGCACCGGTTTGTGTGGTTGATCCTCATGTTGTGTTTGTTGCTGTCTCTCATGGAAGGACGCGGGGTTCTTGGCTTGGCCCCTTGCCATGAAAGCTTTATGCTGCACTGTGTGTGGTCGCCAAGCAATTAGCAAGCGGTGATGCGTCGGCTTGCCGCCGTTTTTTGTCGCTGTTGCCTCGGAACTGTGAAGGTCATTGCTCTAAACCTCGGTTAGGTCGTGCCTCGGTGCTTTGATCTGAGGTAGAAAGGGAGCCCATGTTCCAAACCTCCTCGGGAGCGCTGTCCGTGAACTGGCTGGAGCCGTAGGGATTGAGGGCCTGGACCGCTGCGGCGTCGTAGACAAAGAGCTTGTCACGGCGCTCTGTTGGTGTCTTATGGTCGGCTGCTCCCCCTTTGGCTGTGGTGCCGCCTGGGCTGGTCGGCGCGTTTGTGCCCTGTTCGAAGAGACCTCAGTGTCGTACGTGCTGGGTCCCTTTTTTTCCAGGTGGATGGCTGCAAAGGCTTGAGGAGGGTCAGGTGCTGCGGTCAAGCTCATTTGCAAAAAAGTGCATCAAAAATCAAACGCAAAGCATGACATTTGCAGTCGTAGCAAAAACCTTCAAGGTATTCGGCCGAAGAAAAGCTGCACAGACATCTGCATATAAAAACGTATTCGAAACGATGTATATTATATGTATGTATGTATGTATGTATGTCTGTCTGTCTGTATGTATGTATGTATGTATGCATGCATGCATGCATGCATGCATGCATGCATGCATGTATGTATTTGTAGATACATATATATATATATATATACATATATATAATATATATATATCTCTCTCTTTCTTTCTTTATATATCTTATCGGGATATCTTCTTAAGGGGCAGCAAAACAGAAAGTTTGTAATGATGGGGCAGGCCTCGGGGCCTCGAGGCTATGGAGAGTGCAGCCAGCAAACACATGATTTTGAGCCATGTTCGGCCCAATTCTGGGCCATTTTAGCGGACTGTTGGGCCATGTTGGAGCCATGTTGGGGCCACTTTGGGGCCATGTTGCGGCTATGTTGAGCCATGTAGCCGCAAAGCAGCGAAAATAAGGTCATCACCGCCAAAACATCCTCAACAAAATTCCTCATCATCATCGAAACATCACCAGTACATCAGCAACAAAACGCCGTCACCACCACCACCACCATCCTCTTCCTCCTCGTCATCATCGTCATTGCCATCGTCATCGTTGTGATCATTGTCGTCGCCGTCATGTTCATCATTGTCATCGTTGCCGCTGCTACCGCCGCCGCCGCCGCCGCCCTCCTCCTCCTCCTCATCATCATCATCATCATCATCATCGCCGCCGTGATTGTCATGGTCATCGCTATCGATGTCATCATAATTGCCATCGTTACCGTGGTCTTAATCATCACTATCATCAGCATCAGAATCATCTGGATTATAGCATGTCATCACCACTATCATCAGCATCAACTTCAACAGCAGCACCAGAATATGCTGCCCTATGCTTGCTCATATCGCATCCCCATGTTCTAGGTCTGGATGGAAGTTCGGAGAAAAGGAAACAAGTAGTTCCCGAAATAACAAAAAGCAAAAAGTCAAACACCTTCTCACAGCATATGTCTGAGCAACGTAGCACAAACTCACACATGCTAGCCACTAGTCACTAGTTGGTGCATGCACAGTTGTAAAAGTCCTTTGAAAAGCAGACCAGTTGGATATATAGGTATGTCATGCGTGAAAATAGGGTATCCCAAAGTTCGATAATTCACCATCACGTTCATTTTCCTCACTCATTGAAATTCGCCATGTCTTGATATTTATTGGAGATCAATTCCAACATTTCAGGGACCAGAGCTATATTTCCGCGCTGCTTCACCTGGCTCAGCCGGTAGAGCCATGTCACAAACATCGACAAGAAGGTTCTAGTGAAGGTACCTTGGGCCACAGGAACCCTAGACATTATGAACATGTCTTGCTTTGAGAAATAGATGTGTGACTTTTGTTTCAGCAAAAGTCACATGGTGTAGGAATTCTGGTTTCACAGTTGGATCTTGATCATCCCTACTGAATATGATCATCACCCAGGGCTTTTTCACGCCAAGCCAAAGGCGACCAAAGGGGGGAAGAAAAAAATCCTGAGACTGGAAGATGTGGAATTCCCATCCACAAAAAATGCTGAAGATGGATTTTTTCTGTGGAAACATCTTTCAAAATATGGAATCTCGCCATCCTTGGACCTCCATGCGTCATCCTGATCCATGCTTTTAGATACCTAATGGCCATATAGGTGTTTCCATAAATGGGGGGTACCCCTAAATGTATGGTTTATAAGGAAAAATCCTATGAAAATGGATGATTTGGGGGTACCCCCATTTATGGAAACCCCCATATATACATACATACATCTCTATATATATATAATAATATATACATATAGATATATGCCATTTACTATAACCATTGATATGCCATTGAATGCCATGAATCAAACTGCGGCCCCAGCGACCATAATATCTGTAGACACTTTCCCGGACCGACCTCGGCACACATCCCATGCACCGGTCCCCTTGGGATCCTCCCATCCCGGGGAGTCATGGGAAGTCGTACCATCCCTGGGGTCCTATGATGGGTCCGCAGTGGCCAAAACAATCGAGGAACACATCTTGATTCTCATCTTTGATGAACTCCCAGCACAATGTCGTAACGATCCTCGGTTGCATTGCAGGCTACCCCGATTCGGATTCCCTTTCGCAGAATGGTGGACACCAATTGATGGGAAAAAGGGCATACTACAGCATGCTTCCCATACATTGTAAAAATGCAATCAAATGGCATTGACATTGTATCATACAACACATAAATTCATGCTTGTGTGTGTGTGTATTGAATGTGTGATTTACAACTATGGATTCATCAGTCCACACGTCCGCATTCTGTCGTTGCAAGGGTCATGCCAGCCACGCATTGCACGAAGGTAAGTAGCAAGAAGCTCCAGAAAAGCATGTCTCGGCTGGCGGCCAAACATTTCAATAGCAACTGCCTCGGCAATTTTTGGCTCAGCCGATCACATCAGCCCAGTGGTTGGGATTCGTTTTATGAGATGTTCCAATTTCAGCCCATTGGTTGTAGAATGTCGTATACTCAACGGCAGAAATCATATCTCTTATATCAATACACTGCGGTAGAAACAACAAAGAGTTCAAACATACAGTGGATGGTGGCGAAATCCTGCACCAGTTGATAGATGGTAAACATCCCATTATCTATCGGGTTTCAACCATCCGAACTTGGGGGTGCAGGATCTCGCAACCATCCACAGTATGGTCAACATATCGATCACATATCCATTTATCGATATGTTAGTTTACCAGAGTGTATGGGTACCCCTGTTCATAGGATTTTCCCTTAGAAACCATTTGGGTATGTCTGAAAATGGGGTATACCCCCAATTATAGCCATTTAGGGATAATGATCAGCAAAACCATTGGGTGTAGGGGTACGCGATTTTCACACAAAGCCATTGATTCATAGATCCCCACAAGCTGGTGCCCAGTTATGTTTGTTGGTTTATAATCCCATGAAAACTAGTTCGATATATCATGATATATCTACCATAAGTCCTAGTGAAATTAGAGGTATGTGCACCAACTGAACGCTATCGAACGGGGGCACCAGATCCCCAGAACCAGAATCCGGTCGCCACGTTGCAAGGACGCAAGAACGCTGGTCATCGACACCACTCGCATGGCCCGTGACAGCTTGCCTGAAGCAATGAAGGAATGAAGAAGGCAAGTTTTAAATGGATTCAATGGGATTTCATGGCAATTTAATCGGATTTAGTGGGATTCAATAGGATTTCATGGCAGTTTAATCGGATTTAGTGGGATTTAATGAGATTTAATGGCAATTTGATGAGATTTAATGGCAATTTGATGAGATTTCATGGGATTTAACCATCAACCATATAAAGATTTCATGGGATATTCATAGGATGGAATTCAATATCAACAATCTGATAGTTGGGTTTGTCTGGAAATGTTATTGTCCAAATAATTTGCTATTTAATAGCGAAAATGATGATAAACGGGATTTTGGAGTGTACTCCATTTTCACACAAACCCTCAAATGGTGTCTGGTTTAAGATGTGAAACCAACAACAATGTAATGTTACCAGCTGGTTATTTAACAGTTCGCCATGGAAAGATCCACCATTTTAAGAACGGTAAACCATCGAACTAAATAGGCCATCTATACCATGGCTATGTTAGTCATAACCAGAGGGCAATAATGTAATAATAGTTGATGACCAACAATGATGATGTATTAATTATGTGAAACCAACAACAATAATGTAATGTTAATAATGTCAACCCCGGATTAATAAACCCCTAGATTGTTTAATTGGGAGGGTACCATTTAAGTATCATATTATGACTATTGGAGGGGTACCCCCCCTAATTAATAAACCATGGTTTATTAATCCGGGGTTGACATTAATAGTTGATTGAATGACCCATTATATAACCAACAATGATAAATGGTTAAATGATGGTGTGCATCCGACTCCCAATGGATGGGAGTCCATGTGGCGCACACCCTCATTGGGTCCCTTGGGTTTGCCGCAAATCGGAAGGCTTTCCGAAGTCCATCTGAGATATTGCCGGAAATTCATAGAAAATCAACATTGTTTTGCAATGATTTTGAAGGGGATCCCAAGCCTTACTTCCACCCAGGAATCTCATCCGCACCATCTCAATGTTTATCGATTCGCCCATGAAGAAAAATGGATTGCTTCCTTGGGAGAAAAACTACAGGAAACTTGATTCTTACCCCCTGTAAATGCTGCCTTGAATTCTATGAATCATCACCTTCCCATCCCAGCACTGTCTGAGCAGCCCATTCGGAGCAGGCGGAAAAGCACGGGATTCACACCGATCCTCATGGCCAAAGGGCCCAAGGCGGGGCGGTTTTGTGGACACTCACCCTATGAATGTCAAATATGAGTAATGCGGGTAAAACAATGTCATAAACCACCATTTGGGAATGGTAAACATAACACCGATCTATGGTGATGACTGGATTTACCCACATGATTGGGGAGTATAACATACGTATTACAACATATCATAACCCCTCTTTATAACCCATATTAGTTGTATAACCCATAAACCAGGATGGCTAATATCAAACTGTTGAACCATTTAACAGAGTGGTTGTTTTAACCATGTTTTAACCATGGTTTATGGCCAATATCAGCTCTTGAAGCATCGTTGTTCATCGTCCCAGCAACGGTGAGGTCATGAAGACGAACATCTCCACCTCAGCGATCGGCCTATAAAAATTATTGCCCAATGGATGGTTATGGAAAATGGATGGTTAATGGATGGTTAATGGATGGT
>Ga0126342_10003854_pt1 | contig 25175 bp, 26 predicted proteins | sample Cyp1metagenome_FD_92528 | JGI IMG/M metagenome (GOLD analysis project Ga0126342, IMG submission 92528) | Coral microbial communities from Lord Howe Island, Old Settlement Bay, Australia - Cyphastrea 1 metagenome | ecosystem: Host-associated > Invertebrates > Cnidaria > Coral ... | reverse complement strand
GCTGGCCGCTGGCCTTTCGCAAAGATGGCATTCCCTGCAATTCCAAAGCCAACGCCATTCCAAAGCCATGTGGCATTTTTGAGATGTTTGACTCATGACTCATGACATCAATGACATCTGCCCTTGTTCGACACTCCATGGCTTATTCTTTTCCAGGAACTTCGATATCCACATATTGTCAGTGATCTGAGCAACAACGTTGAATGTGGGCAGTCCATGTGTGATCCATCCGTGTCATTGTGTGAGTCATGAACCAGCTTCCAAGCAGACAGATGCAAGGTCAGCTGCGAAGAAATTCTCTTTGACATTGAACGAAGCGTAGTTTGCCTGGTGTTTGAACCCCAGGAAAAGGGACTGACAGTGCCTTCGCCCAGTGGCATCACTGAATTTGACCCGATTCCGACCCAATTCATGAGAGTAGTGGTTGGCTGAGGTTAGAATACATGGACGGCGGAGACCTTCATGGTCTTATCGAACAGCATCGCAGAGAGGCGTCTGACACTGACAACTTCAGAAGTCCCCAAACGGTCTATAAAACAAAATGCAACTGTCATGACGAGATGAGAATCAACTTTGCGTCGAAGCATCCAAACTCTTCTCCAAGCCCAATCCTTGCGTGTCGGCAGAATGATCCTTTCGACGGACATTTCCCTCGCAGAGTCCTGGCAGCAGTTGGAGGCGCTCTCCAGTCGAGTGCCTAGTCATGGCATGTGAAGATTCCACAGATTCCTCCAGAAGATTTCTCCCAGTTTTCTGCAGAGAGTCAGTCTTAAGTGCTGGCACTGCATCTGCAGATCTGAAAAGTCTTAGGTACATTCACGAGATGGGGATTCTGCATAGAGACGTCCGCAACTTGTAGGAGTCAGAAACGCATCGTGTGCCAGAAAAGACTGACGTGCACCAATGCCATTGGCTGTGTTTTCAGACAAACGTTAGACTAAAGTTTAGACATGTTTACACGATCTTCGATCTCAGACTTTTCCATACAGTTAATTTCATAGTTGCATTGCTGAGGTAAAACCTGCAAATGTATTGCTGTCAAGGAGAGAGACAACGACTCTAGACAACTCTTCTCGCCTGTGCACGCTTGCAAAACCACACACCTACACAGAGAAAAGCGCACTCTGACTTGCAAGAAAGACTTTGCAAGCAGGCATTACTTGATATTACTTGTACTTGTCATTCACTTGTCATTCATTTATTCAGCAAGGAGATCATGCCGCATCAAATTGGCAGATTTCGGAATCGCTAAGCTTGTCGAAGCCGCTACACTCAAAGCGCACACTCTTGTTGGCACGTTTGGATCCCAGTTGGAATCAAACCAAGTCGTCTGTGGATTCCTGTGGTCATTTGTGATGCCGGCTGTTCCCAATCACAAATGGTTCTGTTAGACTAAGAAGATACTATTGTGCTCATGATCCTACCCTTGCCGGTGTAGTTTTGTAGGATCTTTTGTGACATTTCAGCGATTGAGACCCTGCAATGTTCATCAACAGGTGTCAAAGTCCTTGCCACTCAAGTACTGACAGTCTCAGGCCATACTACTTTTCCCCATAGTTTCTGGTGAGGAGTCAAAATCCTAGCAAAGCTGACTTGCTTCAAGCTATTCAGCTATTCTATGGACTCATGATTCAAGATGCTTTTCAAGGTGGTTTGATCTCGAGGTATGGTCCTCCTGCAGACTGTTGGGCTTTGGGCTCTGGGCTTTTCTCTGAAGATACTGAGCACACTGTGACAGCAAGACTCAACAGTAAGAGAAACGAGGTCGACGAAATCATTTGGGGTCTTGGACCTTTCACTCCTTTTGCAGGCTTGCCATGGCTTGCCTGGATGCCAAGGTGCAGTGCTGTACGAGATAGTTGCATTACGCCGGCCGTTTGAGGTTCTTGTCCGAGTGTCTGAACTGTCTACATTGTACTGGACGACCTGAGTTGGCATATCATGTCAGCTGCATATTGCGGTGTGTCCGTTTGATTAAAGATCCTTGAGGCCAGCAATCAGCTAGCTCTTGTTCGCAAAATCTGCGAGGAGAGGCTTGAGATATGGTAATGAAGCAGTAAGAAGATGTGGAAAGATGTGGAAAGATGTGGAAAGATGTAGAAAGATGTGGAAAGATGTAGAAAGATGTGAAAGCAAATGTCCTTTTACCGAAAAACAAGTGTTGCGAGAAGACCAATCTTTGCATTGTCCGCAGCTTAACTCATCAAATATCACCAAAAATCATAAAGGTCACGAGATTGTGTACAGAGGTGAGGTGGACAGCACTTGCGTAGCATGCATGGCCGCGTATGCAGCATCTGATCTTCGGACAAGACGTTACTAGACTTCGCATGTCAGACAACAAACCAAATGCTGCATATGCTTGTTTTTTGACCTCGCTTCTACCGTTTGACAAGTCGAAAAAGAGACTGAATCTTGACAACTTGAGGTTCAAACTTCGGTGCTCACGAGAGCTGGAACTCTAATGAGAGCTTCAGTCAGGGCTACGGAGACAGCTACAACAAAGCTGACCGGCATCATGACAACATCCCGCTGTGGCAATTGCCTCGGCATTTGCAGGCAATCGGGGGTCAACGCAACATATTTTTAAACAACACTTGCGCGCAGCAGTTGAAGAAGCTGGTTTGCTTGCCAGGTGACATTTGTGCTACTATTTGTGACGGCAATGTTTCTACATGCTGATCAAAATCTTGCCGCTCCAAACTTGTCGGCCATTGCAAACGATTTTCAAATGACACCAATGCAAAAGGACGGGAAATGGTTCCAAGACGGCTTAAACCCTGGATTTAAATCCGCAAAATCAATCATGATTGATTGCGAGGACTCACGTCTCGGTGGTCTGGTTCAGTTTGGCTTCTTCCTTGTTGGTGGTGCCCTGGGCTTTAAGCAGACTCTGCAATTGTATATATTATCTATTTAGATATGCATATACATATACATATATACATACGTATATATACATATATATATACATACATATATACATATATACATATGTACATACGTACATATATACATATATACATATATACATACATACATATTATACATATTATACATATATATACATATTTACATATTTACATATATACATATTTACATATTATACATATATATATATATACACATACACATACACATACATAGACATATACATACACATACACATACACATACACATATACACACATACACACATACATGCATACATGCATGCATGCATGCATGCATACATACATACATACATACATACATACATACATACATACATACATACACATATACACATACACATACATATACATATACATATACAATCACATATATATAAATATGTATAAATAAATATATATATATATATGTATGTATGTGTGTGTACAGGTTTCCAGGTGGTGTGAGATGAGGTTTAGGCACTTCTCAGCTTATGTCCTCTGAGGCGCAGTATCTGTATTGGTGGGCCCAGCAGCAGATCAGTTTGATCGTATCACTGTACTCTGCTGTGTTGTCCTTTGTGGTTCGGTGCCTTCGCTGCTGATGAGTTTGATGGTTCCATCTTCCAAAGCATCTTGGCTGCCTGTGATGGCATGTGGCACCGCACTGAGGAGAATGTTTAAGTGTCTTCTCAAGGATTGTCTTGTGTTTGGGCAACCATAAACTGCATTAAATTGCCATGTCCTGCAACAGTTTCAGTTTCTCCTTGGTTTTCTCACATGGTCGTTCGATGTCCTTGGGCAAGATGAGCGTAGCATAGCGTAGCTGCATGCCTTGCCTGGCGAGGCGGGTTTTTTCTACTTCTTCATGGCCCGGATATGTACCGGAGTGGGCAACTTGGGAAGTTTGCCGATGGCATTGAACGCATTGAACGCGCCGAAAGGCATCAAGGTGATTCACCTGCACGTTTTGACTTTGTTGTGAGGTTGCAATTGGAGGTTCCTTTCCTGAATCTTGGATAGCACTGATAACATGAGCATTCTTACACATGAACCAGATGATCTGACCCAGTTGTGGCTTCTGATTCATGACTTCACGACTCATAACCGTTGTCATAACTGAGGTTCTCTTTGCATTCTCCGCAGATGTGTTTCCTGCCTCCCAACGAACCTTGATCTCCGGAGCCTTGAATGCAGCTGGCAACATTGGAGCAGCTCTCGGCGGCCTTATGTCTGGTGTCGTGGGACCAACTTATGGTGCCTCAGCTGCATCAGCTGCAGGATCCGGGTGAGTTGGTTTTGTGTAGTATTGTCATACGTCTTGTGTAATATGTTGTGTATTTTTGCGTCATATGTCATGATTTTTGTCAGGTTGGCGACTTCCCTTCACCATCATAGCCATACCCACCTTGGTCTGCGCGGCCTTGGTACGGCTTTGCTTATCAGATCCACGGACACAGCAGAAGGCCGTAGACCCCGTAGACGAAGACGTGAGTGACACGGATAAAGTAAAATGAAGCAACTTGCCAGGGTCAGAAAAACTGAAACTTGTCGATGTCATTAAACTGTAAATTTGATGTTGACATTGCTGAAGAGCTATGGACAGACCTCCCAGCTTTCGACAGGCGAAAGCCAAGCGGGAAGAGCCTGTGAACGAGGAACCGCTTAATATCTTTTCCTGTGTTTTGACGATTTCCATCGATTTCCATCCATTTGACTTTCTCGCAGACTGTTCCAAACTGAGTCAGAAGTTCCGCTTTCTGTGCTGTGTCTGATTTTGAGACCAGGCTTTCTCTGCCTGGATGGGTGGCACTGAAATCAGAGGGGAAGGTCTCAGCATGGAAGATTTAGTTCGACTCTGAGAGTACAGAAGGCAAAACGCACAGTGAGAGTAAAGTAAAACTGTTAAACACAGCATGCACAAAGCGTTTATAGTAAGTAAAGTGAGTAAAGTTAAAGATTACAATCAGCTTGCAAGTTCAGCGCTGAGGATTTGAGCAAATTTCAAAAAGTCTTTGCTGTGAGATCAAATGTCCTGGTCTTTGTGCAGGCGCGAATACAGTTTTTTGATGGCAGAAAGATCCCTTTGGGCGCAGTCATTCTCTCCATTTCTCAATGCTATCTGCCAAGGCCCTTCCAGGTTGCATCCCTATCTCAGTGATCGTCACCTTTTTGGCTGACTACCTGTCAACCGACCAGGGCATGGCAGTGGAGGCCAGACTTCAACACCTCCAACTGTAGAATACAAATCCGACCGCCCTTGCCAACACTACTCCAACACAACTTCAACACTACTCCAACACTACGTACTCTATATAATCCTCAAGCCTTCCTCTGTTGGTGAAGACAAGGTGAATTTCAGGCACGTTGCAGTCAATACAGTGTTTCGTCGGCATAGCCCCCACCATGCAGTTCTAGTATGCTGTGCACACTTTGCCCATGGTAAATGTTTCAGCACATGAAAGTACGATTGTATGTAAAGTAAGATGATGTAAGATAGGATGTTGTGCTCGATGTTGTAAAATGTTGCGTTTGGCATTTAGTGGATTTTGTCGGCAAAGGCATCAACGGCCATTACGGCGGTCTTTGGCATCAGCTGCCTCTGCTTTGGCGTTGCTGGCGGATTTCTGGGTCAAAGACTTTGGAACCTTAGGTGCCTTGATTCGGGATGCATTCTTGTGAATGCATTCGAACACATTCCAGTGAGATGTCAGCACTTTAGCCATTTCATTTTGTTTGTTTCATTTTGCTTCTACTGTCTTCCCATTAGGCAGAAGAACATGCAGTACTTCTGTATGCTCACAGCCAGCGGAATGTTGGTTTCAAGCTCAGCTTGGCCAGAACAGATTGAAACTCATTGCAGATGCTTGCTCGCCTGGAATCTTGCAGCACCATCAATATATTCGAGGTTGCACCATTTCCGTTCATGCTCTTGGTAAACTCTTCTCAGGACGGGAATTCGAAGCTCTTGTATACCAATAGAAAAACATGGGCATTCTTTCCCAGAATAGAAAATGCCTTTCAGGATGGTTGCTAAATGGTTTCGCAGGAAGGACTGTTTGTTAGTTTGTTTAAGTTTGTTTGTCAATTTCAAAAAATGTCTGCTTGGAATCCCAACAGACAAAGGTAGCTGTGGAATCAGAGCTGACTTAGAGTAGAGAAACAAGAGCTACCATGAAATAGACATGAAATAGATTGAGTAAATCATTTTTAACTAAGTTGAGACTTGGAAGAATTTGCAGGCATTAATCACGACATCTACGGGCCGGCCGACTTTGTTCGCCTTCTTCTTGGCCCTCTGTGGTGGCTCCGCTGCCCTGGCAGGCATAGCGTTGAACACTTCCAGCTGCAAAAGCAAAGACTTGCGAGGTTCAAAGATGTTTAAAGATGTTCAAAGTATTGCGTGGGATCGTTTGATTTCTTGGTAGGACCGAACATTCGAGCAATACTGATGAATGTGAACCCATCAGAACGGCGGGGGACTGTATTTTCAGCCTTCACCCTTTGCGACGATCTGGGGAAAGGGCTCGGCCCCAGCCTTGCAACCAAGCTGAACAAGTGCAAGAGTAGCAGAGGTAGAGAAGAATTTATTGATTTTCTCGAATTTTCTCGAATTCACAAGAGAAACTTTGCCACTTTGCCACGTTGTCGCTTGAGTTCAATTGTGCAATGATGTTGCCATGATGCCATAGAACGGCCGAGGTTGTAGCCTTGGTCTCCATTTTTGGAAGACGTAAGGCATTCACAATGGCCTTCGCGGCTTGGTGGATAAGCCTCTCGGCTGAAGGTGGCTCTTTAATTGGCAGAATGTCTTGACAAAGTCAATGCAGGACTAACAAAAATCCTGCTGCACTGATCGTGGCAATAGGGAACCATTGGCCCATTGGCAGATAGCACTGCCCAGTTTGTCTTTATACGTAGCTTGAAACCAGTGGACGAACCTCTCTTGCCAGGAACAATTGTAGGTGTTGGTTATTCATTCCTCTTTTGATAATCGAAGTTCGGAAGTCCAACACAAACAATGATTTTTTTGATTGTCATCCATGAATTACTTATATAATGTGCGGCAGATTCGATGATGCATACAGCTGAAAGGTGGCTTGGGTTCACAAAAGCGGAGAGACACAATTGTGTCTCCTTCCTTCTGTTCAGTTGTACATGCTAAGGTGGATCCATTGTGAGCCAACTCAGATACTCCTTAAACATGGATGCCTCCAGGGGCGACTCGATTCTGCCAACGAAAAAGATGTGAATCTGTATTTGCCTCTGTGTCGACGGCATTTTTTCTGCTTGGTCTCGATGCCCTCACTTCTGGTCAACCTTGGACGACCTACAAGATCAACAAAATATGACAAAATGATCGCATGAAGAAAGCTGAGCAAACGGAGCAAACTGAGCGCGTGGAGTAGGTATGAGTAGGTCAGTAGCTGAAAGTAGCTGAAAGTAGCTGTTTGGTGGCGAAGAACTCCAAAGTCCGACATTTCCAGCCGGAAAAGGCAGCGTTGACATGGCTGACATATGCAAATTGATACAAGCTCAAACAGGCTCAAACGGAGTGCAAGGATGGTCTTGAAGTCAGTGGAAACACATGGAAACACTATATTTTGCACAAAGCCAGAGATTGGAATGGTTTCAACATGTTCGGAGTACGGTATTTGAATAAAATTGTTGTTGGACATCAGTCTCAAGTTGAACCGTTGAGGAGACACCAGCAGCCCTTCCAGTCACATCCTGAACTTGGACAGAACTCTGTGTTTTCGGGGTGAATTTTGGAGGACATTCCGTGACATGCCACATATGGACGGCCTATTGCGGTAGTTTTGAGGCTGAAACAGCAGATGACATTTCAGCTGCTGTGGATGGCTTGTTGCAGAAGGAGCGTTGAACAGATTTTGTCAGCCTCTTGTTACCAGAATCAGTAGCCAAGAGCATATCAGATATAATTTAATATAATATATCCTTGTCCTTTTCCTGTGGCTTGCTCAGGATGTCAGAAAACGAATGTCTATGGCAAGCATCTCAGCTGATCCCCTCCCGATGATTGCTAAGGAACATTGAAGATGCAACATGTACCAACACGCATACAGTATTGTATACTGTAGACATCTGCATACTATTGTGTGGATACGTACATGACATTATGACAATATGATTGTCATTGATTCTATATGTATACACTCGTACAACTACACAGATTTGGACAGGTACGGCATCTCTTCCGGATTGTCGCAGGCAGAAGTGCTCTCGATCAGCAGCCCGGTTGCTGCACTCGTGGCACCTTCTTTCCAGGCACGAGTTGCTCCAATGGGCTCCCCCACACATGCTCTGGCAGCGCTTGCAATGTCATCAAGCCGTGTGCTTGATCCCACACACACACACAGACAGACACACACACAACACAAACAACCCAAGCAACACGAGCATTTTCAAGTCAGGTTAATGAGGTTTTTCAAAACCAACCGTTCTCGCAAAAATTCGAGGACGCTACAACTCGGCGAGTAGTTTTGGTCTTTCAGCATCAGGTTTTATATAAGTTTTAAGGTGAATCTGAAATGTGATGGTTTTGTGCAGGCCAATGAAGTTCCGACAGAAGAAGAATGCTATGCAGAGGTGCTGTAAAAAAGGGCTAGATGGATGAGGAAATAGGCCTTCTCTATTCTTTTCTCGATAAGTCAGACCAGGATATTCAAAGTCTGTCAAAGGCACTCCTTTTACGCTGCGAAACAAACACCGAATTGGACTCCCATGCGCCGAGCTTTGACAGGATGCCTCGGCACCCGACTGTGACGGTGGTGACACCTTTGAAAGCGTGGCCACAAAGAGTGTCAAGAGCGGTGGATTTGTTCAAACAGCAGCGATGCACTTTGAATAAAGCTCAATCTGAAAGCAGCTAAGGCGACAGCGATAGTTGGCACGATGCTGACCTTGTTACTTCTTGGCGGGTAAGCCTGCTTCTGCTTTTCAGCACCAAGTTGGGCGTTGCAGCGGCATCATGCAAAGTGGTCCTGCCACTGGAATCCTGTCAGGCCTCCAATGCAGCTGGTTTGGCTAGAGCTGCTTTGGGTGCAGATGAGGTGCACTTCACAGTCACTTCACACTCACTTCACACATGTTCCTCGATGTTATCGCTGCTCTTGCCTGTCTCACACACGACACATGGTTGGACCGATGCAGGATGACCCCGAAGAACTTCGATGCGCTTTGCAAGCGCTCCAGATATCCCCTCAGTCCTGGGATTTCCAACCTTTTGGACTCGGTATGCCCAGGGTACTATGATACATGATACATGCGTACAGCAGCTTCACACCTTCGGGTTGACATGTAAACTTGAGTAGATGTTAAAGGCAAAGCAATCTTTCCAGAGTCTTGGAAGGATGGAACGGAGGAGTTTGCCGCATCCAGACAACGAGGCGAAGCATGCTGCTGAAATTGACTGTAAACTCTTCAAAGTGTGCAAACTGCAGCTCTTGGGCTAAGAGCACGCTTCGGCCCACGAACGCAGAAACTTGAGCCAAGCACAATCGTGGAAAAAACAGACTGACCTTTTCCAAAAGCTCCCCGGTAAGGTCGTGTAATCGAATGGTCATGGTCTCGTCTCCCCCTGGTCATTGACCTTTAGCCTCACATTACATCTGCACATCAATACTTGGTAATTCGGCAAAGCCTCCTTCCCCCAGCACAACGCCTGCTTGCATGTCCAACCATACTTTCCAGGCGAACCTTCCCTTCACCTGGAAACTTCTTCACTGGACGAAAAACAACAGATGCGCAAACAGAATATCCTACTGTTACTGTCTCCTCTCAACCCATCAACGTTGGCCCTGATTCAAACTCTCTTCCTAGCTTTCATCACCTACTTGTACCCTGGCCTCGAGTTTGCATCATTGTACAGCCTTTGCAGTGGGTGCATGAAACAAAGTTGGTGAATGCAAAGAGCCACTGCTGTCATGATGTGTTAAAACAAGAGATTCCTGAAATTCAATATGATTCTGGCTTGGGAGGGAAGAGCAGACAGAATGTCTCGAAATGTGACCCTGAAGGATCCTGTGCCGGAGGGCTACAAAGCCACAATTGATCCGCCAGATGTGACTCAATTTGTCGCAGCCTCGGAGAAGCTCGAATAATTCTGTTGACCAAGTTTCCAAATCGTACAGTATCAATTTCCAGCAGCAGACTGAGGAAGGAAATTCTAGCCTCAGCCAAAGTGCAGGCAAGAATGGTCCAGCTTTCTGCCATCCAGCACGAGAGATTGAAACGCAGTTGTCCTGTTGTGACTGAGATTTTGCTTCCGCCGTATCACTTCTGCAACATATTTGTAAGCAAGGTAGCAGCAGCATGGTAAATTCATTGTTCAATTTGCTTGCTTTTCTTTGTGTTGTTTTTCCCTGTGCAATGAAAAAAATGACATGACAGTCACTCAATGACTCAATGCTGCACACATTAGGCACATCCCGAAGAGGGGTGGACGGCGTTGATGCACCAGCGTTGGAATCTTTGGCGCAGGAAATCCAGGCAGGAAATGCGATTGAACATCAAAAGTTTCAGACGAGCAGCCAATAGGGTCAACAGCAGAAATGACACATCAAAACACAAGCTTTGGAGGTTGGACATGACTTTGCTCTATTCAGGTTCGTCTGAGTGCCTTACGCCATGATGCTACTGCATTCCTGGAAGAGCGTGGATGCAAAGCCGAGCATATTGTGTCAAAGTAGGGCTGTTTCTCAATTTCTTCTCATGGTGTTTTGTCTACTTTCTATGGTCGTCTGCGAATGTCAGGCAATTTTGGTTTGCTTGTCAAATGCAATCTGTTATGATGAAAGAGAGCTACCAAGGCTCTTTTTAAATGGTGAAGATGCAGAGGCACAGCATCTTGCCGTGACCCAGGCTTTCCACACGGGCTTGGAGCGTCTTAGTCTTGGATCACAGTCCTCTGCCACTGCAGTGAGGAGCGCCAAAAAAGTGAGGCACCGAACGCCTTCACTGCCTTCACTGCCATCACCTCGGCCCGGATTTGGAAGTCTGACAAGCTGTGCCTGGCTGTGACTGGCTGTGCTGACGACTGGTTCAGGATGACAACGGATCCCTTGCATCAGCTGAAGATGCAATAGAAGTGGCAACCACGCCCGCGTCTGAACTTTTTCAGTTCTACACTCTAGAAGCCAGTGCAATTGTCTTTGACGTGATTTTTTTTTTCAAGGCGGCCTAACATTTTCACCGTATCTGCTTTAAATGAAAAAGATGAAAAAGGTTTGTAATCACTCTCTTTGAGGCTTGGCGTGGAAACTGGTGCGGCAGAAGAAAGGTTGGCATCTATTCGGCGCATGCTGAGTGTCGGTAGCCAAGAAGTGGTGAAACATGAAGAATTGGCTCCGGGGTTTGATGATAACACTTTAGAAAAGCAGTCAACCCCGCCCACCAAGGTTCGTGTTGCTTGGGACGAAGCTGTGCGCTTTTGCTTGCTCCCGCTCCGTGTGAGTCATGTCGGCATGTTTGAGCTTTGAAGAGAATGCAACCAGGCATGCTGAGGTTGGGACGCCCTTTAGGTTTTCCATGGTTTTCCATGTCTGAACGGCATGACTTTGTCCCAGCTTGTGCAACACTTTTCCAAAGGCTTTCTCTGCCGAACTTTGAGGCTTCAATGCGCTTCTCCAACAAGTCGGCAACAGAGATTGACACAAGTTAATCAGACAGTTGGATCATGTTGAATCATGTTGAATCCTGCTTATTGCATCTTATTGCCAAGTATGAAAGATGACACAAGGGAACACAAATAGCGGTCTGTGCAATATGCGAAGGAGAGGCCATGGCCAATGGTGGCCATGGAGTTTTGGAATCAGCGGGCAATAATCTTGACGGGCTGTCAGATGCATAGTGGTCAAGGATGGCAACAATCAGATCATGTCAGATCCCTTTCTGCTTATAAAACCCTGGCATAGAGAACTTTCACCTTTTCCTTTATGGTGCTTTTTCATATCATATTTTTGAGCTCAGCTTTTGAAACTTTACGGTCCCTTTTTGAAAGGTGGCTGCGCGCTTCCATGTCAAAGCACCGTTTACTGCTTAGTGCCAATGTCGTGTCCAACATTCAAGGAATCCAAATTCTGCACACAGGGTAAGCAGTAAGCAGTAAGCATAATGTAGGTGGCAGTTCTCATCTCGTTTGGCAGCCTGAGGTCGACGTTGCAGCTGTGTTGGAAAGAGGCAAGCAGATTCCACAACTGTATTGCTAAGCCTTGGCAGATCCCCAAAAACATATATCGCCTCACTCTCAGGCAGGAGATTTGTTCCGTTTGGATGGAGACATGGTAGGGGCCATAGTCATTGAGGCAGACTGGGAGTTCTTCTGAGAATGGCTTTTGAAATTGTGAGGCCTGGAAACTCTCAAACTGCCAAGGCAAACAAGATAACCAAGAGCACTACACTACGCTTGCAACTACCCAAACCGCCAAAACCGGCTTGATTTTACTCACCATGCACAACATTGTACCCAACGTAGCGGAGCGACCAGCTCGCTCTATTTGCGCTCCGTTGCAAATAAATATTACACCCAGAAAGCGAGAAAGCTGCTCTGTAGTTGCCAAAGCTTGACATTCACCTTACGGAATGCGTGGATGATACTATAGCTTATAGTTCACAAGGTGCAGCTCTTTCGACTATTTGATTATATTTTTTTCATTTTGATGTTCTCCAGTTCGTGTCCGCTTGGATCAGACTCGCATTAGAACACATTTTGGCGTTATCTTTACTGAGCAAGGACCACCGTCCTACCAACCGTCCCTATGCTTGCCATATGACTTGATTTGTAGAGACATTGTCAAAGGCTGATGCCGACATGTTTGTGCAAGTTCAAGGCCTCTGCCGGACATCCCACATCACCCGCCATGTTGCATTCATAGGCAAAAGTCAAGTCAATGCAAAATTGACCCCACGCTTTCAAGCCCATTTGACCCACTAGATTCACTAGATGCTGTGAAGGCAGGCATCCTGACCAGGAAGCTGCCATCTATCTCTGTCCAACACAATAATCACACGTGCCAACCGCGCCATTTGAGCAGATCGGTCATGAGTCATGGTAGGTCGCTTCTCGTGGGCGTCATGGATAGTCAATGTCCATTTACGTTCTCACACCTAGCTAAATTTTGCTAAATCTAAGCCTTCTTTTATGTCAGGCTTGAGGGGGAGATCATGTGGCATTTAATACAGTGACTGCACCTTTTGCCCCATCTACAGATGCTCTGAACTTTGTCTCTGTCGGTTTAGGCCTGGGAGGAATGCTTGCAGAGACGTGGCCTTGCTGAGCGGCCTGGTCGAGTGGAGTTGGAGGATTGCGCCATGTTCGACTGATGACGATATTTGATGTTGCAAGCAGCTTCTTGATATTTGATGCCTCATGATGCCTCCAGACTTTGACATCTTCGACTTGCTTTCCCGGTTTATTTTTGTCATTTTCCTATTCCCCTCAAAGCTGTGCTGCTTTCTGCAGGTGCTGTCCTCAACAGGTCCGCCTCAGAGGCCAAAAAGTATCGAGCAACCATTACCTCAAATGTCAAAGCCAAGAATGACCCGATTTCTAGCGTACAAAAGATGCAAAAGATGCAAGCAAACATAAGTAACTAGCGAATAGAAAGTGGGCTCAAACTGCAGACTGTTGCGCTACCCGACCCACAGGTTTTTATGAACTTTCCCTTCAGGAAGCCAAATGACCGATATCACAGTTTGGCACCGTATTTAGTTGAGCGGCAGGCGGCGGAGACGGCGAAAATCTCCAAAGACGACACGCAGAGCGCAGCGGTCACAGCACATCCTGAATCAGATGTTGCACCAACGCCTTGCATCAATGGATCATTCAAATCATTCGAGTCATTCCCCAGTTTTTTTCCCACGTTGAAAACTAAGGACGGACATCGAACCAGGCAAGCACTTCGAATTCACACGAAATAGATTAGATACAGTTTATACATTATATGATATGGTGACTTTGCAGTCAACGACCCAGCTACTTTGAAGTGATTATCTGCAAGGCACTGCGACCTTCTTGGTCACTGGCACGCAGGCTGCTTCGAAGACATTTCAAAGCGGTGAAACAAAATCAAAGCAGTCTGATGAGGGCTTGAAAAAGATTGAAAAAAACTACGAGAGCTTTGTGCTTTGTTTTGCTGGCATTGTGTCCATGTGATAGTTTTGAAATTGACCTCTGCAGGCCTTGCATGCCCCCAGTGTTCAGCTGCTCTCTAAGTTGTCTGAACCTGCACCAGTTCCAAACATGTTGGCTGTCTGAACATGCTGGTCCTATGCTGGTCCTATGCTGGTGCTCAAGGTTGGAGGACCTTCAAAGCAGCCAAGTGCGAGGCACACGCCACGCTGCTACACCAAAACACAGCAGATCTTGCAATTTTTTTGATGGGACGCATTATTCACTTTCAATTTGCTGGTTTGAAGAATCCATTACTTTGCCCTTATCATTTTCATGTTTTTTCGTCCGTGTTGAAATTGACTGCTTCTAGTCCCTGCTTTTGGTGCCTGGACTGCCTCTAGAGGTGACTGGAAAGCACGGACCCGATTCCCCAGGGGCAAAAGCAGCGCTGCTGGCAGAGCCTGGGCTATGTCGACTGGAAGGCCTGAAGCAACTTCTGTGGAAATCCATGGAAATCCATGGAAATCCCTGGAAGTTTGTGGAGTGTGGCATGTGGACATCCAAAATGTCTTTTCAATGTCACTTCCAACGTGTCGGATTTCAGCCTCGGCCAGGGAACCGCCCGTCCGATCTGCCCAACACGCTCCACAGGTGATTGTAGATCCATGGACGTTTGCTGTCAACTTCTGAGCTTCTACAGATTGCCAGGCACTTCAAGGCGGACAGTCTCGGAAAGGCTTGGCTCAGTATAATAATAGTTTCTGTTAATCCTGGTAGGTTCAAGAGACTTGACTCAAACGCTCAAGTGCTTGTGATCACCATGTCGGCTGACATGTGTTTTGCCCTTTTATGAACTTAGCCACCTTTGTGAAATGCTCGCATGCGGGGTGGACTTGCAAACAACATGTAGAATTCCCCGCAGACCCAATGTTAGGCTTCTGCTACATATCATGGATCAATAGCAATCAATAGAATGTAATGCCATGAATATTGTGTAAAGTGCCAAGCAGGAGACTTGATGTTCTGCTTGGAGGGCTCGGCCATTAGCGGACAAAAGCTGTGCACAAGCTGATGCATCATGCTAAGTTTGCTAAGTTGCCAAGTGTTTCATGGCTTTGGACGGCTTTGGCAGATCCCAAGCAGCAAAGACAGTTGGGCAGCTCATATGATGGGTGTGAACATCATGCGGCCTGCTCATTCCCATCATTCCATCATTCCATCAGCCGTTTTGGTCACGCTCGCATTGCTCTTTCAGGGTTAGAATTTGTGAAGCAGCTACCGGAGCAGACGATCATGGAGTCTTTCCAGCCATACATTTTCACCGTGCCCCGACATGCCTCCCAGCACTCACAAGGTCAAGACGGCAGAAAGTACATCAAGAGCTCATGCACACACACACACACACTATAAGGGAATTCCCCCGCCCCAAAAGTTTTCATGACAATAATTCAGTGATATTCAGTGACAATGCTACTCTGATTTGGTTCACAGCGAAGCTTTAAGGACCTTTTGGGCAAGGACTCATCGCAGGTTTACTTTGCCGGGTGCGAACACAAATCTGCAGTTTCAGAGCAAGCCTGCAGCGCCAGAGTGATGCGAAAAAATATGCTTCTGATTTTTGGGATCTATTCACCAGTCATTTAATCATCCAGTTAAGATAGAATTGAATAAATTGATAGAGGCAGAACTTGTTTGAACTGACACATAGACACAGAGTTCAGACACTTGACCCTCAAGATTCTTCCTGCAGCCATGCTGGTCTTCTTGCGGAGAAGTTTCTTTTTGATTTCGCTGCCACTCGAATTCAGCTGGATTTTGCGTGAGCGTTAAGTTGCCAACAGCAATCTATATTTGCAGAAGCTCGCGTTCGTTCAATTCAGGCTAGTCCTTCTTCACCCTATAGCAGCTTCTTTGACTGAACATGTGAGCCTCTTAGCCTCTAAGCATCTCAGAGGCCACTCAACTTTTCTTCATGGGAGCAACGTGCCCCATGAATTATTCAGCTGCTTGCATGACCTTACATGTCCAAATAGAACACAGACAATCATAAGCTTTGCAAGCAGAGTAAGCAGTGTAGCAAAAGTTTGTTGAAGAGTAATTGACGGTAGCCTTGAGGGCATCTTTTCCTCAGGATGATCTCCAAGCTGCTGAGTTTGTTGAGATTTCGCAGGTGGAGGTTCAGGACTTGAGACCTAGACGCCCCCTAGCAGACATATAAAAAAAATATAGACACATTAGAATTGAGAAATGTTGAATGCATCCTGGCTTCCATGGTTTCTTTAGCAACATGGGCAACATTGTGCCAAGAATGTCAGATGAAGGGTAGGGCACTTCTTCTTGAGTTTTGAGCATGGTGTACGGTAATGTACCATGGTGAACTTGTAGGAGCAGGTGCAGAGGTCCGAGAACATGTGCATCTCCATGATGTTGCTGGGATGCGTGACACACTTAGCATATCTTTGTATATCTTAGCATTGGGATGCGGGATGCCTGAAGATGCCAACAAATGCCAACATGGTTCATCCATGGCCAGTCCAGACACGTTTTTAGCCCAATTCCTTGGCCGCAAAGCTTTGGCGTTCATGGCATTGAGCATGTTGAGCTCCGAGATGACCTTTATGATGTCAAACTTCTACTTGGTGAACCATCACGATGAGGACATCCGAAGAATTTCTTGGGAGGTGCTCTTTGAGATCTCGTAGAGAAGCGCAATAGTCGCAGTATGTTGCAATCATCTTTGCAATAGATTGCAATGACAGAATAACATGCCTTTGCACTCCGGAAACAGAGGTGCTCCGTGTATCTCCATGTGTGGTCAGGTCATCAGTTCGACGGTTTCAATTTTCTCAGCCGTGCTTCTTTTCCAGGCTCCATCTTGTGTAGGGCCGCTCTTGCCTATTTCAAGGAGAGCAACGTCAGTTCGAGTGTTGCAGGCTTGCAATAAAGTCTTGGAGTATTACGTCCTCGAGGGCATGTGGATCTGGTATCAGCTTCTTGTCGACATGGTGCAGACCCCAGACAATTCTCTCAGATCTGCAGCTCATGAAGTTTGACCAGCATGTCCTGTCCTCACAACAATCGAATGTTGAGCAGGCTGGAATAACATGTTTTTACCCAGACTACACATCGGAAAGCAGTTTCTCCTGCGACTGATTGTGGTTCTTCCTGAGGAAACCTAGCAATGGTTCTTGTTGGAAATAAGAGCAACCTCCGAGTGCCTCAACCTTTCCGATCCTTTATGCGTGTTCTAAGCCTTCATTTTTTTGCTATTCGAAGGAGCTGCTTACTTCTACTCACGAGGTTCCAACATTTCAAGCTGAAGATGCACGGGACAAAGGAAGCATGTCGTTCCCGCTGTGATTTCAGGCTCAAGATGAGCAGGTGGGACCCAAGGAGCGTTGATGCCAGATGTGAGATCACCAGATGTTCCAGCGACATCCAAATGCCTCCCGTGTGAGAGGGTTGCGACTTTTGTAGGGATATCCAATAGCCATTGTGTAGGGGTCACTATTGTACCTATTGTGTGAGTCATTATTGATTGCTGAGAATCACACAATCACAAAATGTTCTTTATTCACTGAGATAGCGCAAAGCGGCCATGATGTTCTGTATCCAGCAACACCAAGATCTTACCAGTCCCATGGGCCACAAGTCTTGGAAGACTTCGAGGCACAATGGACTGAGCCGACAAAAGGAGGTGGATATGATGCGCAGATATCCGCATTCTAAAGAAGTTCCAAGAGGTGATGGCAGACATCATGGTGCTGGCCCAACCACCTTCTCCTTCACCGGTAAGCTTCGGATCGGGCCTGGCAAGGGTGGCTGCTGCACCGCGCAAAGCCCAATGTGAACTTCAAGGGTAAGGCCGCTGAACGTGGGTTTTTGGCTGAAATGTCATGGCGGGCGGATTCTCCAATTTTGACAGTTGCTGGAGAACAGAGCCTTTTTTGTTTCTGCAAAGTTAGAGGTGGTTTCAGTGTTCTTTGCGCAGGAGCGTCCTCGGGCATTGGTTTGGAGGTCGTTCGGTCTTCTTTGTGCAGGAGCGTCCTTGGGCATTGGTTTGGAAGTCGTTTGTGTTGCCTGTAAGGTTCCCCTGTAGGGTTTCCGTTCCGTTTGGGCATGAGCGTCTTCCGATATTGTTTTTACGGTGGTTTCAGTCTTCTTTGCGCAGGAGCGTCCTGGGGCACGGGTTCGAAGGTCGTTTCCCTGTCTGGGGGCACGAGCTTGCTCCGGTATTGGTTTGGAGGTCGTTACATTTTCGTTTGTGAATGTGTGTTCTTGGGCATTGGGTTGGAGGTCGTGTTAGTTGCCCTTGTGCGTGAGCGTCCTCGGGCATCGGACTGGAGGTCTTTTCAGATCCTTTGTGCGTGAGTTTTCAAGGTTCTAGCTGTTTTTGTCTTTCGTTGTGTTGCAGCGGCGCGGGCTTGTTTTGCCAAGGGCATATCAAACAGGCCTCGGACGTGAAGGTTGCCAAAGTTGCTCACCGGATGCCTGCCAAGAGACAGCGCTTTGTCTTGTGTTAGGAGGACAGAAGCATGGGCGCGTCGCGGAAGCATGAGCGCGCTGCCGAGAATACTGACTTCAAAAATCAGACATTTCAGCGCTCGAGAGCAACTCGGGATGCTTCTCTGCTTCTCTGCGGGATCTATTTTCGCAGCGCCGCGTGGTGCGTTGGCGGCGAAGAGGCCGCATGAGCACATACGCCTGTTGCTGCTGATCCAGGACTATTTCGAGGCGCCGGGGGGAACAAAGACAGAGAGCGCATTACAAGGTCTTGGTGAAGCATGGCGTGAGGCTTGCCATGCAGAGGCCACGCAGGCTGCGCATTCTGCAAATGTTGCTCCAAGAGATCGATGTGCGTGTGTGTGTGTGTGTGAAGTCAGCCCTGCAAGCGCTTCAGCCAACATGGGGCAGTCAGCCGTGGGTGTTTCAAATCATCGAAATTGTGTGTTTTTGGGATACTCAAAGTAGGCCATACTGCCTACCCCGTAGTAAAGGGAGGATTATGATGAATCGACCCTGAGAAAAATTCTGGATGGCTTGAAAATTGAAAAGCTTCTTTCTTGTACCTTCCCCCTCGACATTCAGCTTGATCGAGGCCTACACCCAGCAAGTGCTGCATGTGCGGTGTGGCGGCAATGCTGTGCTGAAGGGTTGCCAGAGCAAGGGGCTCTACGACGCGCAGCACTCGGACGTAGTCTTCTGTGAGACCATGGCGCTGAGCCTGGAAAAGCTGAAAGAAAGGCCAGCTGATTTGAGACGGCGACAAAAAAGGGAGAGCAGAAAGCAGCGATCTGAAGAAGCAGAGGAGCAATCTGAACCAGAGCCCGCAGGATTCTAAATGATGGTGATGATGATGCACCGTTGCTCAGCTGGACAGCTTTGCGCTGCCACAGAGTCTGCCCGAGTCTCTACCCTTGAACTTCTACGAATCTTTATCCACAGAACACAGCGGGAACGAAATGCTTCGTTGGGCCCCAAAAACAGGCGCCCCCCCGCTTGTTTCAAACGCAACCAAACGCATGGGGATGCTCTATGGGGTGAACATGTGTTAAGACATGTGCGACGACATGCGCTTCCAATGATTTCACATGTTTTCACGCTAAGGCGCACATGCTTCTGTGGTTCGTAGCTCTTCAAGTGGTGCTGGCATATCTGTCTGGCGCCATGGGTGAGCATATCGAGGCCAGACGCAAAGGTAACCATTATGGCACACTAGTACGGCATTTGCCTCGTGCAATTTGGTGCGATCTGGTGAAGATCAACTTTGAGCAGGTTTCCAGTACACGAAATTCTTTGAATTCGTGCTGAACTTAGTGATGAGATTTGAAACTTGGTGGCTCTAGACCCCAAAGTCACACTTTGGTCGTTTTTTAAAAAATGTTTTTTGGTTTTCCATTTCAGGGCTTCAGCTGCAACCCCAATACGGAGAATGGCACGAGTGGACTCTGCGAATATGCACATGGAGGCATGGACAGAGAATCGTTCTCCGTGTTACTCCTTTCCAATTTCTTAAAGTAAAGGATTTTTTTCGCGGAACGAGCGGATCAAAATCAACATTTAAATCATTGGTCAGGCTGTGAAGATCAACACCGTCTGCTGGGCCACCCTTCTGGGACATGTGACTGGCTTTGCAGCCATCAATGCTTGGGGCACACTGCAGCAGGCAGTCGCCAGCTTTGAGTCACAGATGCATGTACTGTTGTCCTCTTTGCATATCATCTTGTTCTGGTGATGCCCATGATTACATATACAGAACATATCCAACATGATTATGAAATTTCATATCATTGGCCTCCTGTGCAAGTGTGTTCAACCTGGGTTTGCTTGAAAGCGCAAGGCAGCTCCCCGAATTTTGCCGTGCAGCTTCCTTGTACCTGCGTTGGCCTTTGCTGGTATTTTCTGTGTACCTGGCTCGCTTGGCACAGTTCGAGGTTTCCGAATACGCCAGTGACTTGACTGTTTGACCAACAAGAGCTTTTGAGTGGTACTAGTATGAATAGAGTAAGAAGCTTGAAGCTTCCACAGACTCCAACAGACTTGATGCAGGTATTTACCAAGCAACTGAGAAGCTGCGCAAGAAATGGACGGACATGGATGGGGAGGAGGCACTGCACCACAACATTTAAAACTGCGAGTGGTTTGACAGTGCGTGTTTGGTACCCCTACAAAGAACATATTCGTACTTGTGGAGTTGCATCATGTTGTAAGCACAGCAATTGCAATAGATTTCAAACACACACGCGCACTCGGACGAAATTCACTGATTCCCTGGACTTTTGAGACCATTTGTGCCTTGGAACCTTCAAAATCTTCAGAATCTTTAAGCAGTTTGACAGTGGCTGCCAGGATGAGTTTGAAAAGCTTTGGGCAGAGGAAGTGGCAGAGACAGAAGATGATGTGATGTCGCTTGCAGTATCATTCCTGCTTGTCCAGGCGCTCTGATGTGCGTTCAGAATTTTTAACTCGAGGATTCAAAATGATTCAAACATTTCACAAATCTATCGGCTCGCCACTGTGGAGGCTTTGCGTTTCCTGATTTCTGGCCACCTTCCAGATACTGAGGCACCCGTTACAAAAGGAATATGATTGAATATGCCATATGCTTATATGCGGCACATGCTGATGCTGCATTTGCTGTTTTTGTTGCTTGTGCAGAGCACTCCTTGGGGGTTAGAATTGTGCTGACAATGGAATTTGCTCTTGGAGCGTTTTCTCATGGTCAGAGCTCTTGCAGGGGAACGATCCGCCTGGGCTCAAACAATCCAATCTTTCTTGCGCCAAAGCCTTGTTTGATTGCATTTGTGGTCCCTCTGTGGTCGACTATGTCTATAAAGTTTTAAGGTGGTTTTCTTTGGCACCAAGGAACTGCTTTTTCTGGCAGCTTTGGCTTTCGGGTGTTTTGACGTCGTGCAGATCTCCGTGCGTATGGTCCTTTGATCACCTCAAGACACGGAAGTCTTCAGATGCTGCAAGCAAGCGCCCTTGGTGCTGTAGAACCATGTCCAATGTAGAACCATGTAGAACCTTACAGTCTTACCATATCGAGGCAAGTGCTTCGAGTCTGGAAGCAATGGACAAGAAGATGGAGATGTAGCTGATCGAGTTGCTGGAGACGTAGAAGCCACTCCAGCTTCACAGACTTCACGGAGAAGCCACTCTTTCAACCCTTTGGACAAGGCCAGAGCGGTCAGAGACACTCTAAGACACTTGCTGGTCACATGTGTTTCAGAACGTTTTAGATGTTTTTTCAAGAACTTTAAAGTATTGTGAAATGCGTTGTGCAGAATGGCTTTGAACCCAGGAGCATCGTTGGTCAACATGGGGCCGCGACATTTTTGCAATGAGTACAGTCCTGCCGGCATGTTTCGTGCAAATTCAAGTGGCACACGTTTAACTTTTGAATGCAGTAGCTGATCATTCTCTGGGGAAACGGCCTCGCTTGTGCCCGTGCATTTGTCTCGCTTGTGCCCGGGTAGCCCCTTTCCACTCGAGCTACTGTCCCCCAACAGTAGACCTGCCTGGTCCCCAAGCCCCTCATCCCCGCTGGTCCCCAATTCCCCCCCCCTATGTCCCCTAAAATTAGACCCTAAATTGTTGTTTTTCTACATGAAGGAATGTTGCCTGTGTGCATCATGTTGCTGCATGCCCCCATGTCCCTCCCTAATCCCCCCCCCTGGTCCCCAAGTCGACCGCATGTCCCCTAAAAGTAGACCCTAAACGGTTGTTTTTTCCACATAAAGGTATGTTCAGGTCTATCTGGGCGCAAGTGAGTCGTTTCTATGGGCCCAAGTGAGGCTGGTCCCTGATTGGTGGTCGGTGTGGTCATGCTTCGGGCGTTCTCATTTGAATTGGACCTTTTTTAAAGCAGGCCTGGTGCTTGCACTTCGCCGTGGACTGGTGCCTCTCTGCGAACCTCAACTGGGACAAGTCTGGAAAATGGGTTATCATGGAAACTCATGCAGGTATATGCGGGTATGGTTGGGGTGCTGTTCAAGCTTGAGGCAGAACATGGCAGAATTGACGTTATCTCGCTGCAGCTAGGAATTGTGATCTGAATTGAATGCTGGCGAAAGACCACCGTGCCCTGTGAAAGCAGGACGGGGCTTTGCTGGCAGTTTTATGCGCATTAGCTGCATCCTCGGCTTTGGAAAATTGGCCGATGGACAGTCGGCATGCGCCACACAACATTCATCTCTGTTGAGGTAGTCACATTCTTGGCAATAATTGTCATTTTTGTTGGGCACTCAGTTTGACAAGCATGCTGAGCTAATCTGAGCGTATCTGAGCTACATACGATCACAGGAGCCGAAGAGCCGCTGTTTATTGATTTTCAGTCAAACGTGGTCCTTTTGCAGGTCCTTGACAAGCTGGCCGACATGGATTTCACTGATGATGAAGTTGACTCCTCTCTGTGGGGAGCTTGGCTTTGCACTTCAAGGAGTCTGAATTAAGTTGGTTCGACAGTTCAATGCCAATGCTAAAGAGCTCGGTTTGTTGCAATGCAACGTGCTACAACAGCTATTTCATTATAGACAGGCATTCCATGTTTGTAGGCTGCGGTCCTGCTTTCAGTACGGAACAAGTCAAATCTTGAAGATGAGTCACCATTTTGGATTAGGGTTCGAGAGTCTATCAAACTAAGCAGAATGCTTTCCTTCCGGTAAAACACGTGAAAATTGGTCCACTGTCCACGGGCACATGCCAAATTGCGAGACCGAACGTTAGACTTGGAGACACAGGATGACACAGGCCTAGGCAAGTCTCTGGCAACTTTCTACATGTAAACTGTAAAACCATTGTAAAACCATTGTAAAACAAGAATTGCTTGCCGCTTTGATCACCGAGGCGTGCCTTGATTCAGTCGTTGGGGATTTTGATTGGCTTTTCTTGGGAACGAAGCTTTGACGAAGCTGTGGGAGGTGTGGAAATCATGGGAAATGCAGACACGAATTTAAGTAAATAAACAAATAATGTTAAAATATATATAATATATATATATATTATATATATATATATATGTATATATATATATAAAAATGATGTGTGGTGGTGTTTGATGATTGATGGTGATGTTTGATGTCTGTGACAATGCTTCCAAACACAGATTTTTCTGAATGGAGTTTCCTCTCTGAGAGTGTCAATGTGATATCTATGTATGTTGTATCAAAGTATATAAATAACTTGGAGTGCAACTGCCAGAGCAGTGCTTTCTCCGTGGCAGGGTCCCTTGTTGGTGTCCAGGGTATTTACACGTTCTCACATTAGTGCCCGTGGCATGAAGCTGTGACGAATCAATGGTTCAACAAGTTCAGCTTTCCATGAGGCTCTTTGCGTCTCTTCATTCTGACAGCTGTCCTGCAGAACTGCAACTGAAGAGCCCCCACCAGTTTCAATTTGCCTGTGCGCCTATAAATATGGCAAATACTATACATGAACGGACACCCCCCTTCCAAGAACCCAAGGCATTCATTTTCAATGTGTATGCAGTTGTATCATGTTGTATCATGTTGTATCTATCTCACAGCAAGAAGGCAGCGGTTGAGGAATTCAGAAAAGATGCCTTTGGGCTAGCAGGGTTCTTTGTATATAAAGAAGCCAAGAAACTTATCAACTCAAACCGAAGTAGTCAGGATAGTCAGAGTCCAGAATCTGCACTACAATCATGAGGCAACATCATATAGATTAGATGATTGGATCATAACAGAAGGACAATATCTTGCCCCTTGGAGGCTCAATGGCTCAATGGCTCGTATCCTTGGGCCACTGCCCCTAAACAGCTATCCAAGTCAGCAAGTAGAACCATCGGAAACTTGCATGGTTCATCACCACGGCCTGGGAAGCTACGTGGGAAACTTGTGGTTTACAAATGGGGACATTCGGCAGCTAGATGAAGTGCAGAACAGAAGGTAGCTTGCATTCAGAGGCACAAGTTGCGTGAGATGAAACGCAGTTTCAACATGGTAGACCTGGTAGACCTCTGTGCTTTCTGCTAAAACAATGCAGGTCTGGCAGAAGGCCATGTGCTGGGTCTGCCTCCCCCTGTGCTTACGTTGCTGTTGGCCCTTGGTTTGGCAGGGGCGGTCTAGAGCTCGGCCCCAGTTCCATCATTTCAGAATTATTTCGTCCCATTTTTCGCATTTTCGCCATCCATTTGTTTCTCCGCCAGTCTTTTGGCACTTCTCACTTGTCGAGTGCAGTCGAGGTTATGCCCGCGTGGAAGTGGTACATCCTCCCGGTTGTGGAGTCTCAAAAGGAAAGGGATGAAAGTATGACGAAAGTATGACGAAAGTATGATGAAAGGGGGTGTGTCAAGGTGTGTCGGATGCGATTTGAAAGCTTGGTAGAGCTTCAGAATGTCAACAAGCAGGTTGCCTCAAGCACAAACTGGCCCCCAAACTTATTGCCTCACGTCGCCGACCATGCATTTTTGAGAAGTCCAATAAGCTGTAAAAACTTGCACTGGCTTTGCCAGGAGGAGACGCACAAGCGTCATGAAGAACACATTCAGGCAAGAGGGTTTATGTTGTAATGCAAATGTCAGCACCACTTTCACAAAGACATGGAGAGGCTTGCAGGTTTGAGCACATGCAGTGCATGCAGTGCAGACG
>Ga0126342_10003853_pt1 | contig 25176 bp, 28 predicted proteins | sample Cyp1metagenome_FD_92528 | JGI IMG/M metagenome (GOLD analysis project Ga0126342, IMG submission 92528) | Coral microbial communities from Lord Howe Island, Old Settlement Bay, Australia - Cyphastrea 1 metagenome | ecosystem: Host-associated > Invertebrates > Cnidaria > Coral ... | reverse complement strand
TGGGACCTGCCCAGCTCAGTGTGCACCGCTGGACCTCAACCTGGGACCTTCCCAGCTCAGTGTGCACCGCTGGACCTCAACCTGGGACCTTGCCAGCTCAGTGTGCACCGCTGGACCTCAACCTGGGACCTTGCCAGCTCAGTGTGCACCGCTGGACCTCAACCTGGGACCTGCCCAGCTCAGTGGGCACCGCTGGACCTCAACCTGGGATCTGCCCAGCTCAGTGTGCACCGCTGGACCTCAACCGGGGACCTGCCCAGCTCAGTGTGCACCGCTGGACCCCAACGGCCAGATAGAATGCCAGAAGAGATGCCAGATAGAATGCGAGAAGATATGCCAGATAAAATGCCATAAGATATGCCAGATAGAGTGCCAGAAGATATGCCAGATAGAATGTTAGAAGATATGCCAGATAGAATTCCAGAAGGTATGCCAGATAGAATGCCAGATAAAATGTCAGATAGAATACCAGAAGATATGCCAGATAAAGTGCCACAATGTTTGCCAGATAGAATGCCAGAAGATATGCCAGATAAAGTGCCAGAATGTTTGCCAGATAATATGCCAGAAGATATGCCAAATAGAATACCAGAAGATATGCCAGAACATATGCCAGAAGATATGCCAGATAGAATGCCAGAAGATATGTCAGATAGAATGCCAGCAGATTTGCCAGTAACAAAATGTATAAATGTCATGGTGGGGATCACACGAAGTAAAGTATTTTTTTTGGCTTGAAAATTATCATTCCCTTTTTATCACCGTTAATTTTTTCATGGCTTTTCATTCCTGTTTTTCATCCCTTTGGCATTTTCATTTTTCTTTCCTTTGCTTCGAAAATGGTCCTTGGTCCTTGGGAATTGCCGCCGGGGGCTTTTTCTCGAACCCTTTTCGTTGTTTTTTTTTGGTTTTTGTTTCTTTTTTCCTTTTTCGTTTCCTTGTTCATTTTCGTTTTCTTTTTCAATTTTTTTTTTTTTCTCGTTTCCCTTTTCATTTGTGTTTTCATGTTCGTTTCTTTTTGTGTTTTTTCATGTCGTTATTCATTTACATGCTTTTTGTTTCCTTTATCATGTCATTTTTCATGTTCTTTTTTTGCATGTTTATTTTCATTTTGTTTTTGTTTTCATTGTTTGTGTGGGTTAAGGTATATGTGATTTCTGCTTTGTCCATTTTTGCTGTCGTTTCTTTCTTAGTTTTCATTTAATTTCTCATTCGGTATATTATTATATTTTCTTTTTCTGTTTTTGCTTCGAGTCATTTTCGATGCTGAATGACAAGTACATGATGGCAAAATGCAAAGAAATGAACAAGTATGAACATGATAATTACTTGATATTAGTTGCACATGAAGGAAGCGTGATAAACAAATGAGAATGACACTTGCGCATGATTGGAGAATAAACAAAATGAAAATGACGATTTCACATGATTGGAAAATGATATGAAACAGGAAAAATAAAAACAAAACGAAAAACACATAATTCCTGGATATTCCTTGGTCCGGACTCAGTCTGTGGCTGTAAGATTCTCATAAGAAGAGTCCTCCTTTCTCACAATCCGCTGCCCGCGCCCCATACCTGACCTGGTCTCTTTCTGCCCGCACCAGCTCAAATTTGGGCCTGCGGCGCTGAATCAAAAGAAGGGGGTGTAGAATCGCGGGATGAACTACTGAACAGCCCCAAAAAAGAAAAGGCAAAAGATGCCAAAAAACATCATATTGAAAACCTTCGCATCAAAACTACTTCGGCTTGTGCATGTTCTCGGCATCTTTAAGCGCACAAAGCCAGGCAGGTTCAGCCTTCGGCGAAGAAAATACACAAAATACTCGAAGCCATTCTCGTCCTCACATTACAAGATCTCAATCTGCAAGACTGTTCCGATCAAAGCTGCGCCTGCAAAGTAATGAAATGCGTGAAGGAAAGCAAGCACTTCCTCTCCCAAGCTTTTGTAGCCAATATGCCATGCCTGGAACTGAAAGCCAAGCTCTTGGGGGTTACTGAGTAGTCAAAGTTTGCAAAGCATGCGGTCCTGTGAGAATCATCTGAGCATCTTTCAGCTGCACATGTCCCTGCCTCTCTTTGGGCAACTCGACTTAAGACCTTCCGCAAGACATCAAATGCTTCCCCAAGTACAAGCCCGCTATGAAGACGGTGAAATCCAGCTGCATCATGCTGCAGCAAGCGATTTCCAACTCTGTGCTTGTACTCTGCATTCCTTCTGAAGATTGCCAACCTCCAATCGGAGCTCCGGTGCAGTGTGTGTGAACCTGAGGCACATGCGTGGCACATGCCTGGCAAGCCAAAGGCCAGACCAAACAGCTGTGCAACCAGGAGGCTGCAGCCATGCTGCGTCGGCGGATACCTTCAAAACACGATTCACCTGAACAAAATTATCCGGCATCGTTTGTCATCACACGCATCACAGGAAAGGCACAGCGACACATGAAGAGACATGGACATGGAGATTGACAGCGAAGCGGTGGTGTGGTCAAATTGGAACCGTTGTTCAAACACACAAAGAAACGGCTCAGATACCATTGCCTCCTTGAAAAGGGATGCTACTCCATCTGCATCGCTTGCATGGGTGCCTGCAAGGATCCATCTGCAAATAATCATCAAGCCCCAGCCACTTTCAGCTGCAAAGTATGGGATCTTGCCCCGTTCCGACTACACTAGAAGAGATTTCGGCTTGGCTGGGACCCTTCAAACATCTTCAACCAATTACTTATTCACACGTATCCTGGCGAAGCGTAGCACCGCATCTTTGAAACATAGAAAACTTGGTGCACCGAAGCCCTTCCTTGATCCGGCGAACGAATTGGAGAGGCTTCAAACGCATCGAAAGTGCCCTCCCAGGGTTGCCGGAGAGATCAAGAAAGCAATCACGCATGAACAGGCACAAACAGCACAAACATTCAATTTTGCAGAAATCCAGCTGGAACCCTTTCTACCTTGTCTATCACTAGGTCGAAGCTGCTGCTCTGAAATGGCATGTCTCGAATGTCTGCCACAAGCCACCTTTGCACTCTCCGCAGTTTCCCACACATCAGCTGACCGGGAGTTCAACATGTCAAGTTGCGTTGCAATGTGTCTGCGTTGAATTCGCATCTTGGGCGCTGGCTGGTTTCGCATCGCACCAATGTCACTGTTCTGTATTTGTCGCATGGCCTTTAGCATCGCACTTAACATCAAAAAACAGAAACCAATTCAAAACATGGCAACGTCAAGGCCTCTATGGCAATAGGACTGAAATCCACATTCACCACGTGAAGCTCTGCTGCCACACAAAGAGGCTCCCTGCAAGTATGTCATGGACACAAGACGAACACAAGCTCTCAAGGCAAAAGCTACCGAGTCTCGCCTAGCCAGTTCAAGTCCGAGTGAACTTGTCCCACAACCAAGATTTAACGCCTTACGCTCCTGAAGCGTCCAGTCACTCACACTCATGGCAAATGCAGAGGGTCAACGATCGGGATTGATTGAGTTGAAGCATCACTGAAGGCTGGAGGCAGAGCCCCAAGACCCGAGCGGGCGCCTGCGTTCTCCATGGTTTGGATTTGCAAATCTCCTGCAGGGTTCCTTGAAGCAATACCTGGACAGATCGCAATGGCAACTGATAGCATCTACACAGTAAAGATCTGCGCAAGCGACTTGGTTTTCTCTGAAAAGGGACTATCGCACGATACCGACGATACCCAATGTCCATAATTTGTTGTTCAAGTTCAATATGAACGTGTTTTGGCTTTGAACATGATGATACAGGAAAGCGGGTACACCATACAAAAAACGGATGCGCAGCGGCAAAGACCATTGAGAACGATCAAGAAGACAAAACCCAACATGAGAGACTCATGGAGACTGTGTTGGGAAACGTCCTCACAAAAAAATCAAGGTTGTCAGAAGGTCATGGCAAAAGGACTGGTTAAAACAGGGCAGCTGAGGGATGGCGGGCGCTGGAAACAAAGCAGGCAAGGCTTAGGTGAACTCAGAATCTATGGAAAATCATTTTCTCTATTCCGAAAATCTTCCAGGGTGTGAACCTTTTGGCCGCCCAGTGCGAGTTTTCTTACAATAGATGTAAAGGCGGTCTCACAGTGAGTTTCGACCGTTTCCTGAAACTTTACAATGAATAAGGATGCGGGTTAAAACTAGAAAAAATCCGGTTGTTGGGACCCTTAATGACACAAATTCGTCTTCAATTCTCCCACTTGAGAAGAAGCCAAGGTCACCGGCATGTCAGCGGATCCATCAAGACAGCTTGCCTCCACACACTGCTGAGGCCCCAAAAACCATTCCTCGGACACAAAGACACTTGATTCATCTTGATTTGTCTTATCAAAATATCAGAGCATATCAGAGCCTTCCTTTGCCCCCCACCTCTCCCACATGTGCTAGCAAGCCGCGGAGCAAACATCTATCTGATCATCGGAGGAAATTTAGAAGTCAAACTTCGGACAGTATGGACAGATGAAAAAGCAGAGGCGGGAAGAGCCAGAGAAGAGGAGAGAAGAAGAAAGAAGATCAAAGACGAGAAAGAGTCAGACGAAGATGCAGGTGTGCGAAAAGGTAGAAAGGTCGCAAAACACTGTTTTTCCAACGATTTGTGGCTCCGGAGGGTCGAAAAGTAGGCTCGCTAAAGCGGCGGGTGCGGAGCCAGCTGGCCAGATGAGAGATGAAAAAGTGCACGGCGTTGTGGCGCGGCACATTTCGAAGTCAAAAAGTACAAAGCATCTCATTGTCGGAGCACTTTTGGAAGTTGAGATGTCGAAAAAGTGCACGCCGTTGTGGTGCGAAGCACATTTCGAAGTCCAAAGTGTTAAAAATTGACGGGTTCGGGGCACTTTTGGAAGTTGAGCTGTTGAAAAAGCGCACGGCGTTGTGGCGCGAAGCACATTTCCAAATCAAAATGCGCAAAGCACACCAGCTTCGGAGCACTTTTGGAAGTTGAGATGTTCAAAAAGTGCACGCCGTTGTGGCGCGAAGCACATTGGAAAGTAGAACTGCTAAAAACACCACACGGGCGGATTTTTGGACGTTGAAGCGTTGTTTTGCGCGGCAGGCACAAGGGATTCTGCACCTTGCCAAAAGTGAGCAAAAGGTGAAGGTTTTGTAGGACTTCCAAAAACGCCTTAGCAGCTATGTGGCATTTGAAGAGGGTCGGCAAAGATGCATTTCGCGTGGCAGGCGCAGTACACAAGACACATGAGTCAGACATGTTAGGAGGTCCGGGCGCTGATTGCCTGAGAGGGGTTGCATTTTGGAGCATCAGATCTTCAGTTTTGGGAAGGTGATTTTGCGTGACAGGCGCAGCACTTCGTATGACCTGGGATCACTTTTTCGTGGCAGGCGCAGTACTTTAGACAGGTGGAGTGGAAAAATCCGAAAACACATTGGCACGAGGCCGTCAGCTCTGCACTCAACTTTCCATTTTTGAAGGACGTCTCGCAGAATTGCTTCGTTTTTGATGTTGTCAATTTTGAAAATTGAGGAAGTCTCACAAAATTTATTCATTTTTGATGTTCTCAAGGTAAAAGAAATAAGGGTGTCTCGCAGACTTGTTTCGTTTTCGATGTTGCCATCTTCGAAAATGGAGGACATCTCGCAGAATTGCTTCGTTTTCAAGCTTGAAGATAGAAAGGTAGATAGATAGATGGATAGATAGATAGATAGATAGACAGATAGACAGACAGATAGATAGATAGACAGATAGACAGACAGATAGAATAGATAGGTAGATAGATAGATAGATAGATAGGTAGACAACTACAACTACGACTACAAATAAAGGACGCTACAGTAAACTACAGTAATTACTAATTACATTACGCTACACTACTTACAGTGCACTACACTAATTACACTGCAACTACAACTACAGCTACAGCTACAACTACACTACACCACACTACTTGCAGTGCACCGCACTGCACTGCACTGCACTACACTACATGACAACTACAGCCACAACTACAGTACATTACACAACGCCACACTACACTAATTATACCACACTACACTACAGCTACAACTACAACTGCAACCGCGACTACGCTACATTACACTACACTACACTAATTACACTACACTACACTACACTACACTAACTACAACTACAACTGCAGCTACAACTACAACTACACTCCTCTACGCTACACTACTACATTAGACAAAACTACGCCATACTACACCCCACCCATCACCTAGGGCACCCCCAGATGCATCACTTTCGGCACCCCCCTGAAATGGGCGCCCGGAGCGATGCACGATACAGGGCAGTGCACAACACTACAGCACACTACGTTACATTGCATTGCTTACACTACACTAATTCCACCACACCACAACTGCAACTGCAACTACACTTGCGCTACACTAATTACACTACACTACAACTGCAACTCCACTACGCTACAGATACAACTGCACTACACCACACTGCATCCAGCAGTTGTGGGTGAGGTGACCACTCAACCATTGTAACCACTCCAAAACACACAACTCCAACCACCTTTCGGTCCATCAGAGGATTCGCTCTGCCATCCATGCGCCACAACAACCAACCTCTCCTATAGGTTTCCTATCTTTGAAACTTCCGCCACCGCCTTGTGCTGTACTACTGGTACCTGGTCTATATTGATCTATGGCATCCATGAGACCTATGCCAAGATTCGTGCGATGCGCTTGGGCGCGAACTTGCCCGATGGTACTCCTGAGAGGTAGGCTTTGGAGAGGATAGGACAGAACGTCACAGAAGCCTAGAAAAAGACGTTGTAAGGTTCAATGCATCGAGTTCAAACCCGTTCCTCCCAGAAAGTCTTCTGCATAAATCGCGTCGAGTCAGCTTTGCCTTTCGGGATCTTTCGGGCATACGCTCTGTGCAAACGGCAAAAGGACATCGAGCTTCTCACCACAAACTGAACAGCCGTTACACACCTCGTCTAGTTTGATGCGTCCGGACTCGGACATTGGACAGCCTCCTGAAAGCAAAATAGGAACAACACAGACCCAGCATTGACAACATATTTGAAATTCTTTGGGCATCGAAACATAGACAAACCCTTTGCATCCCTTTGCGGTTTCGGCAAAGGTTGCATGCAAACTTCTTAGGATGTTCTTACGAAGCTTGGACGCATACAACGGATCTGATAATATTAAACTTTAACAGCCCGCTCTCCCACACCTGGCAACATGTACAACACCTACTGTACCTGTGGGAAGTGCCAAAAAATGGGAAGGGGCCATGGCGAAGCAAAAAGGGACAGACTACCTGAGCCAATCCTCATGTCACCTGAAAAGGACACGGATCTGATAAGAAACTCTTACAACACCTACTACACGACTCTGTACGCTCGATATATCATTTAAAGAAATTCCTAGAGACAAGTATAGCATAGTAATGCATAGTATAGCTATGTATCGTATGTATAGCTTGCATGTCTATCATGTCTTCACAGCTCGCCCGCTTTCGGACCTTGCCGTGTTCAGAAACGTTAAAGCAACCATTGCAGCAGGAAGTATGCGCACGGCCGCACGGGCTTGAGCAGCTTCCAGCAGTGCTCATCCACGCTTTCATGGAATTCGTCAAGACACTGTCAAACATCCTATGTCAACCCGAGCGTCACTTACAGAATTGCTGCGGTCCAAACACATTATCATAATTTGTCACACATGCAACTTTTGAAACAGGACGAAACATGAACTACCAGAGTTCTAGGTCAGTAGCCCACCGCTTCGCAGGAATTTGCATGAGGAATCTCAACCTGAAAACAATCGAAAGGTGCGCCTGACAGTTGCGTCTTTGGCGTTGCAATATATACACGTTTGAAGTAACGTACGGATCTGCAATGTTTGCGCTCTGCACTCTGCGCTAGGATATGCAACTTTAAACTGCACCATCATTTGACGTCAATATGGCTAGGCTAAGCGTCACGCTCAGCTGTGCAATGCAACGGATCTGAAAGCGAATGCAGGGCAGATCGAAAAGCCGCCTCGCGCACCAAATTGCTCCGAGCTTTCGGTTTTCAAACATGTGAATCGGCTTGTCGGCCTCAAGTCTGCCACACTTGGAGACTCCTGCCATTTCAACATGTTCAAGACGTGCATGGCTCTGCGCTTCTGCGGTGTAAGAACCAAGACATGTTTCCAGCCCCCAAGTCCTCCTTCGAAGCGCTTGGTGTGTGCCAACTCCTGGCGAATCTTTTGCTGAATGCGCAACATCACCTGACAGGGCCACAGTATCCACCAGGGACATCCAAGGACAACCTCATGCCATTCAGGTGCGCCATAGCCCCAGTTTGGTTCCAGCAAGTGCGTATGTATTAATATGATTTCATCAGCGTGGGTGCAATGTGTGTCCTTAACCTGCTTTGCGTCGCTGCGCCGCTGCGCCGCTCCAGTTGGTATGTGCACGCTGTGCTTGCTGTGGTACCTTGCTGCGCCGCTGCATGTGCTTGTGCGTCTCTGCGTTGGTTTGCACCGCTGCTCTGCTGTGTAATCATGTGCGCCAGTGCGCTGCTGCGCCGTTGCGTTGTTCTTAGCTTGCATTTGCGCCGGCCGCTGCTGCGCCGCTGCTGCGCCGCTGCGCTGTTGGTAGGTTGGATTCGCGCCGGTGCGCTGCAACCTTTCCAACCTACCAAACCTACCTAACCTACAAAACCTTTCTAACTTATCTAACATATAAGAACCTATCTAACCTATCTAATCGATCTAATTTACCTAACCTTATCTAACTATATAATTTTATCTTTCTAATCTTATCAATCTCTCTTCATCTATTCTCTCTATCTATTATTCTTATCTATCTTATCTTTTCTATCTTATCTTATCTACCTAATGTTTATCTACCTAATCCCATCTATTATCTAATCTTCTCTGTTATCTGATCTTCTCTATTATCTAGTCTTATCTATCATCCAACCTGTTCAAATATGCTCAAATTGTTTCATCTCATCGTATTCTATTTGTGGTCTTTTCTACCTTCTATTTCATTACATTCTCTAGTCTTTTCCATCATCTAGTCTTATCTATCACCCACTCTCATCTAAACTTATCTAATCTTATCACCTAGTCTTATCATTGTATCTATTATCTTGTCTATTTCCTGATCTATAATCTTATCTAGTACTATAATGGCTATTATCTTGTCAGCCTCTTATCTAACATCTTGTGCAATATCGTGTCTAATATCGTATCTAACACCTTATCTATTTTCTTATCTAACACCTTATCTACTATCTTATCTAATATGTCGTATGTAATATCGCATCTAATATCTTATCTAATCTCTTAAATAATATCTGCTCTATCGCTTGTCCGATATAGTTTCCATTCTCTAATCTAATACAGTATCTTATCAAAAAGAACTAATATATTATCTGATATCGTATGTAATAGCGTATCCAATATTGTATCTAATATCTTATCTAATATCTTATCTAATCTCTGACCTAATATCTTGTCTAGTTTTTTTTTGTAATCTACTTTCAATCTAATCCCTGATCTAATCTGATCTAATCAAATCTAATATATCTAATCTTCCCAATCTGTCTTTTCTTATCTGATCTTATCTAATGCACTAATGCACCTTATCTTATCTTGTATGGTCTTATCATGTCTTATCATGTCTTATCATGTCTTATCTATCTAACCTTGTATGGTTATCTAACCTTATCTTATTTTATATTTCCAACCTATCTAATCTAATCGATCTTTTCTTGCCCAACCTTATCTTATCTGACCTTACCTTTTCTATCTAATATATTTTATCTTATCGAATCTATCTAATCTATCTGATCTTATCTAAGCTATCTTGTCTAATCTACCTAATATCATCTATTTAATCTTAACTATTTAACCTTATCTATCTAATCTCAACTATCTAATCTTATCTATCTATCCTTATCAATTTACTCTTACTTTTTCTCTAATCTAATCTATCATCTAGTCTTATCTATCACCTAGCCGTGTCTAATCCTATCTAAACTTATCGAATCTTATCTGTAATTTAATCTAATCCTATCTACTATCTGTTTGAATCTTATCTGATCTAATCTGACGCAATCTAATCTAATCTGATCTAATCTGATCAAATCTGATCTAATCTAATCTGATCTAATCTAATATCTGATCTATTCTTCTCTAATCTGTTCTAATCTTCTCTCATCTTCTCCAATCTTATTTAATCTTATCTTATCTGATCTAATCTTATTTAATCTGAGCAACAGGGCATCGGAGCATCGGAGCATCGGAGCAGAACTGCAGCTGCAGGAGAGCAGTGCCAAAATGTGTATGATCCAAATGAACAGACTTGCAATAGGACATCGGAGCGGAGCACCGGAGCATCGGAACAGGAACGTTCACCAGGACGCGCTCTGCACTAACTCTGGATTCAATATTATTTTATATGTATACTGTTTACTTAGTATACTTGTCATTGTGAAATCATTGTGAAACCTTGCCAAATTAACGGGACTTAGCTAAGCCTTTGCTCGTTTCGGCCCCAAACGTGAATTTATCTTGTTGCAGCTGCTGCAGCTGCTGCTACTACTGCTACTACTGCTGCTGCTCCGGTGTTCAGGCTGCTTTAGGCGCACCTCCTTCTGTTTTGAGAATGCTCTTGCACGCTGTGTCCATGTGTGAATGCGTTCTTGGGCCAGAAGGGTGTGAAGTCCTCTTGGCAAAGCTCGGAGTAGCTGAGCCACCCGTGCGTAAGCCGCGCACACACCAACGCTACGCCACAGGAAGGTCAGCATTCCAAAGACATGAGAGGTCCATTTGTTGCTCGGTCTTCGCATCCTAATTAGATCGCAAAGCGTAGGTACTCTCCGCCATTTTCAGCTTGCTTTGAGTTCTTTGTCTATACAGTTCACTCAAATCATTGCGCCATCGGGCCATCGCACCTCCAGAACACTTTGCGCCTCTCATGGCACCGATCAACGCTCAGCTCAAGCTCAGCAAAAAGTCAGGACGGTCTCACAGCTGTGCAGGTGTCCAGATTGTCCAGATTGTCCAGTCTATTCAAAAATTTCAAAATCCTTCCGCTGCGAAAGTTTCGGATCGTCCGATATCTTGACGCTACACGACCAACTTTTCTGAATGGTGCTTTTGAACCTGTATTGCGTTGCCAGTCCCAACTGCAAAATTGGTTTCTCCAGCTCTGGCCTTCGTCATGTCAGCGTAATACACGCTATGGAGCCGAAGTGGTCCAATGTTCACCTCGTCAACAAAGAACTTCATGTTAAATCTTGACCTACAGCATATTGACACATTTTCTTTACATTCTTGCCACTTTTCTTTGTTTTGCTTTGTTTGCCGGTCGTGGCAGTCTTAACTTCATTCTCTGGAATGTGCGTGTTCTGAGATGCCCGCCCCGGCCCGGTATGCTATTCGCCCTGCTCTTCGGTGCCTTGCGGAGACTGCAAAGTGTTGCCAAGCAATGCCAAGCCAGTGTTGCCAGTGTGGCACTGTCTGATCCAGCCTGTGAATGCCGAAGCCTCACATGTGTAAACCAGACATCAGCCAAGAGTTCACGTATATTTGGGCCAAATGCAAATCAAATATGTTTCCTCTGCATTCTGCTGTCTCGATTTGCTGCGCCTGGGCCTTTGGCAGCCTCCGCATGGTTCAGGTGAAACGCAATTTCAAAACAATTCAAAGCCAATTGGCTGTCAGCTCCACCGGATGACTCTCACATCGCGAAATGCATTTCGGGACAGGATTGGAGATACGGGGATTCCAAAGATGCTTCAAGACTGTAAAGAAGTTGTGGAGACAAGTAGCTGAAAGAAACTAAGAGGATCAAACTACGTAAATCAAGTTTATCACAATCACACAATCTGGCAGCAACTGCAAGACTTCAGAGTGGGTTATCGTCTTGCTTTCGGTAAGTAAGGCTGTTTATCAGTGCACAAACTTGTTTGGAGAAATCTTTTCCTTTGTAGTCTTGCTGCTTTCTTCAAGGTTCACGGGCCTACAGGAATTCAATTCTTCACAGATTTCACAGAGAAGGCTGCCCCTTTGATTTGAAAAGGCATGTTGGACTCATGGATCTAGTCCATGATGTGTCTGGTTGAGGGGCTTCAAAAGGGCCAAGGCATCCAAGGCCTGCCAGCTTGTAGATTGAACCCTCCGTCGCGCCATACGTGCCATGTCCTACACTGCTTGGGCGCAATGGGATGCCCCAGAGATTCACATGTAGATAGTGTAGATAACACATGACAACACAATGATACACAATGTGATAACATGTGGAAACATGTTGGTATGTTGTTGTCACGTTCAATCTTTGGCTTCACGTGTCACAGCCAACTCCTTCGATGAACGCATTGACTTTCGCCGCAAGATCCAGCGTTCCAGCCTGCACCCAACACACAAGGGCCCTCGGCTCAAACGCAAGCCGGTCCCCAAAAGCCGGTCCCCAACATCCTCCGATCAAATCTCTTAATCATGTCAATCAATTTCAAAGTTTACTTTGAATCCAAGTTTGGATGGAACTCTGCCAGCCTTTGCTCACCTTCCCTCCATTGACTCTAAAATTTTGCTTGTCGATATATCAGAATGTTCTTTCTTCTGAGTGGCCCGAGCGTGCATCGCTGTGCTTCTGTCAGACTGTCTAGCATGCAACGGCGTGCATGTGGAGACAACTGCCCGAGCAGCTTGAAGTGCTCCTCACAATGTCGAAACGTTCACGGCAGGTCATGGGAGGCTGCCACAGCTTACCCACACATCATACATCAATCATACATATTTAACATTATTTAACTTTCTGTTCTGCGCGTGACAACTTCCAAGACTGCTGAGATTCAAAAGCAAGTTTCCTTGCAAGAAGCTTTCGAACTGGCTTGGCATCTCTCTTTCTTGCCAAGTAATTGCGAATGGGTAATCGGTCTCTTCAGTACCTGACCGACCAGGATTGAAAGGAATGTCACATAATGTCACATACTATCACTGGTTGGCATGCGGAATTGTCAACTTTGCGTGGATCCTCATGAGTGCTTCATTTCAGACGATTTGCCAGGATGCACAAGTAGGTGCTAGGGCCTAGGGCCTAGGGGATGTAGGGGATGTTTAGGGCTGATAATCTACGCCAAAGCCCACTTGACCTCCAAGAGCAGCTCTCAGGAAGGGTCGGAAGAGTGCTGAAAGCGAGCCTCTTCAAATGAGCACATAGTGCTGATAGTGATTCACCTGCGCCCCAATCCGGGAGAAACAAAGGCCGCAGCAGAACTTCCGCTGCAGACAAGGCACGTGGACTATCGACCGCAACCACCACCAATACCACCTGAGCTACCTCAGGAACAAAGATGAACAAAGGGCAAGATGGACCAAGGATTGAACGACTTCTCTCCGCAAATCATCAAGCAGAATCGAGATGAATCGAGCATCACCTTGAAAGCAGCAACTTGACCGAGGCCGTGGCCTTGACCTCGACCGTAAACCTGGTCCAAACATGTCCAAACAGTGCTGGATGGTGCTGGCAACGCTGGCAAGATGTCACATGATGTCACACATTGGTGGATGGGAGCCTCGCAGTGGTGGCGGACGTCCGAGATGATTGGGAGGTGGAAGATCATGACGAAAGGGGACCTCAACATTCCATAGAATTCCAATGGAGTCTGAGCTGAACCTCCCAATTCTTTCAACTGTGCCACACTGTGCATGTCTAACCAGGGATAGACAAACATGTCTCATGACTCATGACTGTCTCATGTCTAGCCTCTTGTGGCTCTAGCTGCTTCCTGTGCTCACAGAAACACTGGTCCCAGCTTTGGTCCGAGGAGAAGACTTCACAGTGTCGTTCATGGCTACCTAGAGCTGGCAGCTGTCCGATTTGAAGACTTGCCGTTCTGTGCCGGGCCAATGTCTTGATTCAAAGTGCAGAAAGCATACAAAGTACGAACAAATGCAGACAAGCGACAAAGGAGAAAGTGCAAAAGCGCACAGCGGCACAAGGGCAGTGTTGCAGGGAGCTTGAACCATCAGCACAAACGCGATCGCGCAACAGCATCCATGGAATTCTGCACAAAAAGGCTTTGCGACCGAATGGCAGGTAAGGGAAGCCAACCACATGCCCAATGCAGTGACAATATGATGCACATTGGAATCCAAGTCAGGAATCCAATTAGGTATACATAGACTGTAGATAGTGGAACAAGTTTAGCCTGAGAGGGGGGATCCACAGAAAGTAAACAGCCACATGTCCTGTCTGTTGCTACCTGACTGCTGTACTGAGTACGAGTACTGTTTACTCTTTTACAATCAGTGGCATTGCTTTCACATCTCTCATTGGCATTTCCAGCCTGGCTGTCACCTGGACAAAGCACGTTGCGATGCCCTGGACATCGATTGCCTAGGACAAAATATGTCAAAACATGTCAAAACTCTATTGAAGCCAGCAAAAATACCGTAGCGTCGAACATTTTCAAACCATCTCAACAGCCGAAGCCGTACGATCAACAAAAGGAACAAAACGAACCACAGGATGATTCTAGCCGAATGCAGACGGTGCACATGTCCATGTTCAGCCGGGCATCCAAACATTCCAAACATCAGAGAATAAGAGAAACATCAACGGTCTTTCAGTGACCGTCTCATTCGGCCGAGCATGGCTCTTTGGGTTCGTGGGACCTTGCAAATCAAGCACATCATAGCAATTCAAAGCATGTCAATTTAAAGATATCCAAAGATTGTGTTGGGCGGAGGATGCGCATCAAGAGCACGCAGTTCCGAATGGCGAACGGGCCTCTGCCGCACTTTGTGCACTTTCTGCACTGGCCTGACCGCTTGCTGCCGTTGTCTTACTTTCATCGCTGACCTCAACGTAACGAGCTGAAATTCAACTGAATCAATTCCACTCAAAAATGTCTTGCATCTTTTCAACATTTCGCACTGCAGTTTTCTCGAGCTGCCTCACAAAAATTCTATAGATTTCTGAAAGGGGAATGCTGATAAAAAACCAGACTGTACCTTGATGATTAAAATAGCCTGATTTCTTGAATGCAAGATTCATGTGAATTGGTTTGAAGTGTATTAAATTTACGTTTCATTTAACAGAATTTCATCTGTAGGGGTCTGGCAATGGTCGCTTCGGGGTTGGCTCGAGGGGAGACACCAGGCTCAGGCGGCTCAGGCGGCTCAGGCGGCTCAGGCGGCTCAGGCGGCTCAGGCGGCTCAGGCGGCTCAGGCCCACCAGGTCCATCTCTCTGGGCAGTCTGCCCTCTGATCCCTCTGTCTCTCTCTCTGTCTCTCTCAGGACCTATCGGAATCGACGACTTTCTCGGTGTCGCACCGACCAAAACATGGTCGTCATGGTTATCGCCTTCGTTCTCCCGCTCCAAAGAAGCGCTGGCTGTTGCAGAAAGATCAGAAAGTGCAGTGCTCTGTTCGGTGCGAAATTCTTTCTGAGCAGTAGCTCCATCCAAGTCATCTAAATTTTGAAGGGTTTCACTCGTTTCCTTCGACACCTGCACCGGTTGCGATCCTTGCTCTGGCGCCTTCAAACTCTTTCGCTCTCGAGGAAGGATGGACTCAAAAGACCAGGTTGCTTTGTTCACGGGTGGCACACGAGGTGATCTTTGAGTTGGGTTCACCACCTGGACAGGGCTTCAACATGCTTCAACTACATCAAATTCAAGACTCAAGACACCTGGCAGAATTTCAAAAAAACCATAGAGCTTGTAGACCCTCATAAGCAGTACAGCAGTAAAGTAGGTGACAGCTGGATTTTCGAAATTGCTCTGCGGTGGGCTTGGTATTAGTCTCCAATCACTCCAATCTCTTTCTAGTCTATATGTGTCATTCTGAGAGTCTCCCTGCCTTCTTCTCCAGTTGCTCTCGGCAACGACGTTCCGATGCAAGATCCTTCAACTGCGACATCCATTGCACAAATACCAGAACCAGAACGAACATTCAGAGATTCAACTTGACTCAACTACGCAGCTCTTGAAGCTACCCTGCACTACCGCACTCTGTTCATCACAGTCCCTTGCAAAAGCGGCCCAGTCCAGCTGCAGGCGGACTACTTCTGGGGCCATAGCTTCTCGCAGCCAGCGCCTGCGATGTCAGTTCGTCTCATTTCATACATTTTCATACCACATGTGTGTCAACTGCTCCGTCTGCACATGTTGCATGATCTGCTGCTTGTGCAGGATTGCGCACGTACACATTGTTGTCAAACAGGATCAAAGAGGAACGTAACAATGAAACACTGGACGGATAGCTACACCAGCTCCATCCCTGTCTTTATCCCCAAATCCATGTTTTCAGAAGCTCGTCTACTTCAAATATATGACAAGTCGAACCCTTCACCCCGATCATTGGCATGGTACCAGTAACAGAAAATCCATGTCTTACCTGGATTGATAGGAGGATTAATTTGAACCGTTCTCATGCAGTGCTGCAAAAAAAATCCTGGCGTAACATCAACCAAACGCAAAACAAGGACATTTCACCAAGTTCCATTTGTTCACCCGACCTAGGATTAACAATATCATAATTCACAGTGCACAAACAGGCAGACATGACAGGAACACAGAGAGATAGGCATGTAGGATTGTGCAGGTTAGGAGATAGATGCAGACTCAGATTTAGATGGATAGGTTTTTGATGGTAGATGTCTCGTGGTATAAAACATGCATCCAGTATAATTTGATATAATTTGTATATATATGTCCTTTGAGATCCTTTGAGTCTTATATGACCTCTCGGTCTTGATATTTCTTGTAAAAAATTTCTAATATCTTGCGTCTGTCGGGGCAATGCAACAGCACTGCGGCTGAGGTCTGAGCTCTAAAGCATCAACTCGCTGTCGTGTATCATCTGGACACACAAATGTGGCACCAACACGGACATGTCAGACATGAGTAGACATGTAATACATATTAAGAACATATTCAATACATATTCAATACATATTCAACAGATTCTCCCGCTCTTAGATCTTAGCCGAACATGGACTGCAGCATCCCTCGCCATTCAACACTTCAACACTCCTGCTTTGTGAGTTGTCAATCTGTCGTCACAAGGATTCAAATAGCATATTCGGGCAAATTTGCTGGTGCAAAGGCAAAGACAAACACACCAATCTTCTTTGGCGGTCGGTGATATTGACGGTACTCCTGTTCGATAACACGTCTGGGCACCTACTTCAGCTCTGATGAGCTGCGCAACATCTTGCCACCTGTCAGCGGAGAAACTGTGCTAACTCCCTGTGCGAGAAGCCTCCCTAGTCCTATAATTACTTTCACCATCATTCCGATTCAGTCACCGTACTGCGATTGTGTTCTGATCGTAATATCAGTTGCAAAAGGTTGTGCCTCATGAAGGAACAGTCTCCCAATTCCATCAGTATGCAACAATATTGGCAGCTCACAGCTCACAGCTCTTTTACCTGGCGGCGGCTTCATCAATGAGCTCGTTGCGAATCAGCTGAAGCTGCCTTGAGACCTTCCAAGATGGTCCAAGATGGAAAAGCAAATCTCACCACATAGCAGGGTTATGTGTCCAATTGATATCTCAACTTATTGCCCTATATCGCAACAGTGTCAAATCAAAATTGAATTGGGAACCATAAGATCCTGCTTGTGCTATGGCGGATCGAGCCCTCCTCCAAGAAGAGAGCTTTGCTTCAAGTGTTTTGAAGCCAAAAGTCACAATGTGCCAACCCCCACGAACGACTCAACTTTAGTTTGAAAACAGGAAGTGTTCGAAACTTCAGGGTTACAGCTTCGGGCTTGATATCATCATCTTGATGTTATCTTATAATTCTTATATATGTTGATGTCTCAAGTTGATTTTTTCTGAATATCGCTTTCGTAAAAAGTGCGAGGGCCTCCAGGGGTATTTCCAGCGGCTTTTGAAGTTCCAGCCTTGAACTTCACGGTGCATTGCATGGCACTCTTTGAAACATTTTGAAATATATTGAAACATACTGAAAAAATGTGGCATTCTGTTCCTGCAGACCGCTGACGACCGCCGTGCAGTCATTCTAAGCCGAAGTTCAGTATGTTCAGTAAGGGCGAAACCCAGCAATTCTTGACTCGAGCCACGCAAGCTGGCGATCTCCTGACGGAGCAAATGAGGGCTTCACACATCTTCACACAGCACAAACAAGGACAAATCAACTTTCAAACAATGGACTCTTGCTTTGGCAACAAAAGTGTTAAGGCCGTAAAGAAAACAAAGAAAACATAAGGATCATAAGGCTTCAAGATGCTTCAAAATTCTTCAAGAACCAATCAGATCCTTGCAATCCATGCGGCTTCTCACGGTCCTGCAATGCATCTCGGAATTTCTCGGGCCAACAAATTCCAAGGCATACAGCACATTGCAGCACGAATCCAAATGCCCGGCATGTCACGGGCATGTCACGGGCATGTTACGGGCATGTCATAAGTGCATTGGTCCATCAAATTCGATTGTCATGCGCAAAGAAAACCAATGAAACATCTTTTGATATAATTGCTGTATATTGTTGTATTGTTTTGTCATCTTTTCGCTGGTTTCTGTTGGTTTCTGTTGATTGGTCCTTCCCGAGTCAGGCCTCAACTTGCGAGAGCCGGTGCTGGAGGGAACCCACTGATCGCTCCAGTGAAAGCAGCCGCACCCTCCGCATTTCCAGCGGTTGCAACAAAGATCAACACGACATTTGACGTTTCACCCGGAGAACTCCAGACATTCTACCCATTCTTGCAATTTGTTTGGTCGCGTCAAAAGGACTTTAAGCCATTCGATTCCTAAAAATAATTTGACTGATTTGACTTGAGATACTGCCAAGCCTCCCAATTAGGCATTAATGGGGGAAAACTCAAGGCACACAAATTTGCGACGGACAGTGCTACGGTCACTACAGGGTGCATGGGCTCAGCATTTCCCAAATCTCCACATTCCATCAAGGGCTTGTCCTGCGCCTAGACTAGCTTCAATTCTACAGCAATCACTCTACCCCACCATATTCTCTTATAGGGTTCTGTCTACAGCTCAAGAACAACTGGCAAAATGTCCAGAAAAGAACTACAGTGAAGGCCTTTAGTCACATCAACTTTTTTGGGGCAGCATGATTCTTTTGCGGGGAAGTCGATGCAACCACTTCAAATCGCTTTCGTTCGCAGTATATTTTGGGGTATGCTTTGCGCATGTGGTATGCACAAGCTGTGTTTCAAGGCATTGCCAATAGAGAACATCTCAGGGGTGGGGGATGGGGGGAGGAGGCCACCTATGCCATGGATGCCAGCAGACTTAAACTGTAAACCGACCCATTTCTATCATTTCTACCTGTCTAAAAGAAGCGCAACGATTTTTTGACAATTCATGACAACAGGTTCCGCAAGGAATAAGCAGGAAAAACACAACAAATCAATGATGTTTATAATGATTTCTATACCCAATTTTGCATGGTACACCGAAAATCTATGCGACCTTCCTGGGAAGCTCCACTCCACCTAATTGACTGAAAACAACAAAATTGATACGACTTAATGCCCTGACTGTAAATGCAGAGCTAGGGAGAAATGGAGGAAACCAGTGCTTTGTGATTAGCATATTAATATATAAAACAGGGTATGTCAATCACATTCAAGAACAAGTTGGTTCACCAATTCTCAGTGACTCTCTGACTGCCCTCTGACTAGTCTTATCTGGCCTGATTTCATCAGCATGCTGTCGCTGCGCTGTCGCAAGCTGCTCTTCCACCACTCCTCGAGTGCTGAAAGAAGCCAACAACAAAAATTGTCAAAACGCAAATCTCCAAACAGATCTGAACCTCTAAACAAAATAAAAGAATGTCACCACAGCCACCACAGTCACCTCGAAAAGTCGAAAAGCCCCTGCATTTTACCACAACCATGTCTCAACATGTCTGAACTTCATGGTGGTATGTTGCTGGGCAGGCCCCAGGTCCTGTCGCTGAGCGTGCTGCTTTGCGAAGCCCAGCTTCGACCTACGCAAACTCGCCCCTGGAAGCAAAACATGAAGGAGTCGACGTAAGGTGCTTCAAGGTGCTTCAAGCGCACTGCCCATCCAGGACCCCATCTTGATGGTTTGAGGATTGCAAGCTAAACTATGCCAACATGTTTAAAGCGAAGTCGCTGGCACTGCAATCGGAAACACCGGTAAAACAGGTTTAACATATGGCTTAACCATGTTTAACCTATATATTTTTAAACAGAATCAAATTGATGGACTGGCTATTAGCCTGGAGATGGCATTGGATTCCTAGATGAACACGTGTGAAAGATCCTGTGGTCACCTTGCGTGTTTAAAGGATCATAGCCAGTTTTGAAGAATGGACATGCGTTGTGCTGCTCGGAAGAGTATATCGCAAGACTTACGCAGTCTTGCTGGATTAAGACAAAGAGTCTGAATCAAGACAAGTACTCGAATTATCTTTCTCCATGTATGCCTGATTGTGATGTCGTGATTGTCTTGAACGGTGAAGTGCTTCAATTGTGCCACTTCACCCTTGCGTTTTTGAACAGCAAAGTTTTTCAAAGCCAGGCATGTCGTGAAACAAACTTTGTAATTAGTTCACAACCTGACTATTCTCAGGCCCGCACTTGGTTCGCGATCCTGCAACAGCAAAGCATAGAAGCCATCAAGGGTGTGAAAAGGATGTGTTTGCAATCTGTCAGCCTTAACGCAAACTACGCTGCACGAAGGCTAGTGTTGCGACTTGGCTATTTGCATCAGGAAGGACTTAACATACATTTCTGTTGCAATGCCGAACGTTCCGACAAAAAATGCCGAACGTTCCGACAAAAAATGCCGAACGTTCCGACAAAAAATCAGAACACCATCTTGGCCTGGATTCTAGGTCAATCCGCCTCATCAACACTAGAGCACCGAATCGAGGTTTTTCCTTCTCAATGCAATCTAGAAGGCCATATATAAGTCTACAAGGATACTATGTGAGCAATCTGCAGCTTTCCAAAGCTTGGCTGTAAACCGCTGAATCTCGAGTGAAAGGGCCTGTCGAAGAAGGAACCATAAGGAACCCTCATATCTAGCTGCAGGAATGCCACTTGCAAAACGGAAGCAGAACAAGATTCACCAAACATGATTCACATGCCATGGTGTTTCCAGTTGCAAGTTGAAAATTCAAGCATCAACTAAGTTGACAGCATGATTCCTAGTGCCCAAGAAGGCTACATCCCAAAAACGCGAAACTGGAGAAAAAGACAGAAAAAATTGCCGCTGCCTGTTCCAACGAAGCCAAATTGCGCTCGACAGCTGTCATGGTCAGCTGCTGTCTGAAAAGTTGGGAGCTTTTAGTTCAATCGAATCCCTATCTTTGAAGCTTCGAGGCTCACAACTTCGAACGTGTTCGGAATCGGTGAATGGCAACTGAAACGGATGAGTCTTGGTGAGTCTTGGTGAGTCTTGATGACTTGATGAGTCTTGATGAGTCTTGTGAAAATGTAAAATTATGTAAAATTCCCTCGCTATCTTTGCTACTGTGCATTGAGCTGCCTTCTACAAAATGGAGAACGTGCAGAAGCGGTAAAACTTTGACAATCAGATGTCCAAAAAAATGCCATGTACTGCTCCAATCTCTACGTGGCAGGTGTTGCCTCAAAGTGCTTTGAACAATTCAGAAGCACCTTTTTGATGGCCGCGCGTGCGGGTTGGACGGTTTCTTAAAGTCTTTCGGACATGATCTGCATGTCTCGCAACAGATCAAAGATATTCAAATATGATCAAATAAGAATACAGATAATACAGTCTTAAAATGACTCTGTCAAGTATTCTCGGAGTTTGCTTGGACATGTGGATATTTTGCCTGTTGCATTGAGCGCACTTTGTGAGCATCATATCAGCGCCATGCTTAAATGTTGTCGGTCCTGAAAGGATCCTTTGCAAGGTATTGATACTTTGTATTGGGTCACATGGACAGGCTGTTGAACAAGCCTGCAGACTGCGAATGTTCGCTGTCCAGTAAAGCCACAGCTGCTTTTCAAGCCAGCTAAATTGGAAAATGGCAAGGCACGTGGATGCAAGGAGTGCAGTCTTTAACTCCAATCATGAACCGTAAAAAACACTGGCAGCAATTGTCAGTACAGAAAGGGCTCCAACGGCCCAAAGCAGCTGATGATGAGTGGCTTCTTGATGCTGAAACAACGGCCCTTGTCAAACCAAATGTGCCACGCTGATGCATTGCCACAGCTTACACTGCAGCCAAATTCGCAAGACAGATCAAGACACTAAATATGGGTGCGGGTATACTCTCAGCTTACATGTTGGCGAGTGTCAGTGGAATCAAGCAAATTCTAGGCAAAATGCGGGGTAGCTCCGAAGATTGGAAGCTAAGTATTGTGTAATTATAATTTATTGTCGCGTTCTGTGCTTCCTTCCACGCCTCTTCAATGGAAATGAAATTATTGTTTCAAAGTACTGAGTCCTATATCTGGGATTTGATGGTATTGTTTCCCTGGATTCAGGGCTCTGGAGTGCAAGGCGAAACATCTTCCTGCGCAAGCAAGGTAAAGCTGGCTACACATATGTCAGGAGGATCAGACTTCACCTACAGAATCCTCAAAGTCTGACTTGGGTCCGTTCACAATCCAAGTCAAGTTGCAAAACTTCACATGCGTGAGGCATATGAAGCACCCAATTTACGAGCTATGGCAGGCTAACGGGTTTGCAAACACAGTTTCAATCTCAACTGGGCAGCAAGTTGCATTGAGCACCTGCACTTCCACAGGATCCCAGAAAGTTGTGTACCTTTGCACAGAAATGCACAAGAACATCTTCGAGGGAGGAGTGGGAATGTTTAGATACATGCAAAATCACAAGGCTACTGTGAACTCGGTGCAACAGCATAATATGATTAATGTTTCTTCCAATAGACTGAATGACTCAAGGCACTGAAAGCTGTCTGGGCTGAGGTATACAACAGCTGCGGACACGTTTGAGTACCTGGAAACTTCACTTCTCGAAAATGCATCGACACAGTAAAATGACATCAAATGGCAAGTGTCATTTTCGAAACAAAATGATCATCGCATCAGAAGGCAGAAGAAAGATCTAAGGAGACTGACAGTCATGGCAAGGACGCACGTTGAGAGCAGTCCATGACAGCCTTTTGCCATCAGGAAAGTTATTATCACCACATCCTGACAAGAGTATTGCAAAAAAATCAGAACTTGAGGCCAAAGGAAAGGGGACGAAAGTTAGTTGGGCAAGGAGTGATGTGCATTGAGAGAACATGTGGCACGACCTTTTGAGTGTCATCTTTTGAATTGAAATAAACTACCATTCGGTGTTGCTGACACGCTAGCAGCAGCGTATGATGCTATTCTAGCTCGCATACACCATAATCATTCCACAACCATCCCCCTGACATCCTAGCATACCAGCGTTAACATTACGCTCCTAATACTTTACTTGCCAAATACAAAGTGCCCCAACCGAACGCGCTTCGGTTGAGCCACTTTGCACTCATCTGATTGAACGTCTTTCCTTCGGCCTTTCCATCCTTGTTCCTGTCCGCGACATATTACATAATGACATATTTCATATTACATATAAATATGTCTATGATTGCTCACGATTTGATAAACGAATCAAAACTGATACGTCCCCAAAGCGTTCTTTTGGGGACGTATCAGAGCATTTTTTTCTATTCACCATTGGCATGTGAATTAACAGGGTTTACCGACTTAAAACAAATTGATATGTCTCGAAAGGAACAAAACGTGATATATCTGCAAAAAAAATCGTTTTGGAACGTATATTTTAACAAAAACAGGTTTGATGAACATCCTCATATGTTGGTTCAAAATGTTAAAAACCTTCACTTAATCACGATCCATGAGCGAAGCAAAATTGATACGTCCTCAAACCCTTCGTTTGGGGACGTATCAAAACATTTTTTTTCTATTGACCGCTTTTCGATGAATGATGTGCGATCTGATGTTGAAAGACTCTGAGAGGATGGATTGATCAAATCGGACATGTAGTGGCATTGTTCAACATGTGACGCGTGTTTAATACAAAACCAATCTATTACGATTAGAAATGAGCAAAGCGAAATCGATACGTCCCCAAACCGTTCGATTAGGTACGTATCAGAGCAAGTTTTTCTATAGATATTCATCTCCATATCACCATCAGGGGATGTTTCATTTCTCCATGGGAAACTTCCGTGAATCACTGTAGGAGACGCCCGTCCAGCGCTTTAGGCCGGGAGATCTTTAGCGGTTTCAATCTCTATAGTATATGTATCCACTATACAAATATATAACCCAGTCTTAGAATCTGGTAACTTAGGTGCGTGCATCCATCGAGCAAGAAATGTTTGGGAATCTTAAGATGCGCATCTTCCATTCCTCGCCAAGGCCGGGCCATGTTTTCATGCAGACATCTTGAGGAAATGGAGTGCAAGACTGAGTGGTCCTTTTCCCGTTGCATTTCATTACATTCCATTACCTCCGTTACATTAGATTACGTTACATTACATTACATCAAAATTGTTTTGCATTACATTGCGTTTCATTCACAACACTCACGGTGAACATCATTTTGTATATTATATATATATATATATAGGTGTGTGCGTGGGGCGTGATCACGGCGGGATGGGCGCAGTGGGGTTTGAGCCCGAGGGGAGGGGGGGGTGTCAGTTCGACATGACTAATCAAGCCGAACAGGGGGAGGCAAAACAAGTTCGACGTGAAAAATCATGACAGCTGCTTCCAGTCTGCCCCCAATTCATTGCTAAAGCAAATCCAGCTCCAGCTAGCAAGCTAGCTTTCGTGAGATGTTGTCTGGATCTGTCTGGATCAACCCTGATGATGATGATGATGATGATGATGATGACGGCGGCGGCGACGACGACGACGATGAGGACGACGAGGACGACGATGATGACGATTAGAACGATTAGAATAGAATGATTGGACTAGAATGATTAGAAGCACTAGAATGATTAGAAGCATTAGAATGATTAGAAGCATTAGAATGATTAGAAGCATTAGAATGATTAGAATGATTAGAATGATAAACCATCTCTTGAATCGGGGTGCCAATTCAGTATGTGATAATGTGCAGCAGTTTTAGAGCTGTCTAGCTTTTGTGCATAGGGCCTCAGGCTTTAAAATGCACAAAAACAATGAGAACTGGTTCTGCTATAAAATGCGTTTCCAGCAAATTCACGCCGAATTGGCATCCAAGTTCATCCAAATTC
>Ga0126342_10003852_pt1 | contig 25177 bp, 23 predicted proteins | sample Cyp1metagenome_FD_92528 | JGI IMG/M metagenome (GOLD analysis project Ga0126342, IMG submission 92528) | Coral microbial communities from Lord Howe Island, Old Settlement Bay, Australia - Cyphastrea 1 metagenome | ecosystem: Host-associated > Invertebrates > Cnidaria > Coral ... | reverse complement strand
TCTTCGAGTGGGAAATCTTAGATAAACAGGAAAAATTAAAATTGTACTTTATATATATATATAGACTATTTACTACGAGTACTATTTGACATGAAAATATAAAATTATATATATATATAATTATATATATAATTATATATATAATTATGTATATATATATATAGAGACATATAAATACAGCTATAGATTTCAATATGAATGAAACCAACACCATCATGGTTTGTGTCCAAATTGGGAAAAAGGTAATCTCAAAGGCACCATTTCTGGTCGGCCCAATTTCCCCCAGGAAGCGAGCACAGATGCAAGCTGAAGAGGCAGCGGTGGAAGGGTTTTGGGGATGAGCCCACCATGTTTTTTTTTTTTTTGGGGGGGGTACCCGAAAAACGTGGAGGTTTAAGCCTCTCAGCACCAGTTTTTTTTTAAACTATCAACAGCTGTGTGGAACGAAATCATTTGGCAGGCCCGACCACTGTGAAACCCCGCTTTTTCAAAAACAGGAGGCAGAGGTGCCGGCAAAGAAAAAGAAGAAGTGCCTGGGAGTAACCTCCAGCCTTGGTGTGGCCCAGTTATGGGAGACCAACTGAATCAACAATCAGTCCCAGATTTTTCTGAGGGAACACCTCAAGGACAACAGTGACATTTTGGGGAAAAAACAAAAAAGGGTTCCTGTAAATTTACCGTTCAATCATTTCTTTGACCTAGGGGGAAGCCATTGGCTTATTGTTTTCTTGAATATTTGGGTTAATTTCGTTTTGCTGGTCGTTTTTGCCCCGCCCTGGTTGCAGATTATACTAGAATACCATATAATATATATATATATATATATAATTGATGTGGTTTACTGTAAATCGGAAAATCATCAAACTAAACCGAGGGTTTTCCAGCAAGCCACGGAGGGCAATCAGGGATTGAAATAGACAATTTGGTGATTCATCATTGGCTTTCCTCAGCCTGAAAAACTATTTGGGGATTATAATCATAATTGACTGAAGATGAAATTACATATCCTATAAAGATACTATTTGGGGAATATCAATCCTTGTGCGGATTATATTCATCATTGATATCCCATTGATCGTCCATTTTTATCCAATGAACATATCACAATTGATCCAATAAACATATCACATATATATATATCCATATTATGTTTTTTTTTTGGGAGTCTATTGATCATTAAGGTATGATCAACTCCAACTATTATAATGATCAATAGACTCCCAAAAATGATTCTATATTATAATTGATCAATAGTTGGATTAATCATTATATTCCAACTATTTTTAGATTCCAATCCCATCTCTCAGGCAGGTGGTCGAAGCGGAGCCTGAGGAGGAGGAGGTCGAGGTGCGGTGCTGCGGTGTGCTGACGATCTGTACATGGGACACGTTTTCAGCAACCGCAAAAAATGAGGGATCTGATCTTAAACGAAATGCATAGACATGCTATTTTTGTGTTTTTTCTTATGCCTGGAAGATCAAGAATAATTTTTCTTTGACAGTTTCTGCTGAAGAATTTCCGCCAATCCATTGAAACTAATCTAACTAATTGAACTAATCATTCACTTAATCCTTCTGGTGCTCAGTTATGAGGCTTGCTGGACGCCAATTTTACTTCCATGATTTTCCCATCCAAATCACCGAGTTCGAAGATTTCCCCGGTAGGAAGCGCCCAAGAAGAAGAAAAAGAAAGTGGCGGCGCGGCTCGGCGACATGCCACTGGGAGGATCCCTCACGTGAAGATCCTTCAGGATTTCTTGGGAAAAATAATGATGTTACTGTCCTCCAGTTTCTCTGCTGAGGTAAGATTTTCAGATACCGGCGATCCGATCCATGATGCCATGACCGTTACGTCCCATCGGCAGATCGGCGAACCGGCGCCGCGTTTCACCCAACAGCCAGCGCTCCGCGCGCCACTGGCGCGCCACCAGAGCAGAGATCCGATCTGCTGCGCTGAATCGTGAAAATGGCTGGTGAGTGGAGACGAGTGAGACTCAACTTTATGACGAGCAGTGTAAAATTGGACATACAACAATATGGGTACCTTCCAGTGTGCTTCAGTTTTTTTCTTTGATACGTTTTGTTTGACGGATTCTTGATCACTATTTGTGCTCAAATCGTGCTGGCAAAGATGAGTCCCACATGTGTTGTTTCGCATTCTTGGATTTCTTCTTGGCGATACCTTTTGGCTGGGTGTTGGATTTCCTACCTTGAGCATCTGGATCCTCCCGAATTCGCAAGATTCTTGGGTTATGTCAGGTAGCGGTGCTACATCCTTTGAGTCTTTGGCACTGGCGCGTGCTTCATATTGTCTGGAAAAATCTAATTGTCACGAGAGCTAGCTTCTGCTAGCTGAAGTCCCTCTTGCTTTAGCAAGGTATTGGAGGGCTGGAATCCAATCACATGAAACTTCATAGTTAACTACCCCCTCCGCCCGGCTCAGTTTGGCCGTGAATCAATCGCCCCCGCATCCTCAGCATCATTGTGTTTTCATGCCAAGCTCCCCGCCAAGCTAGCTTTCATCCCTTCAAGTTGAGGGTTCTTTTCCCCTCAAACCAACCGGCTCGATTTGTTCCAGTCTTGGGTTATCTTTGGGGTAAACTCACCCCTACCACTTTGCATATGCCATGGCCACTGGCAAAATCCGCCGCAGCTTCCGAAAAAGGAGGCGGACGGGACCGCGCCTGGGGACCCATGTGGGAGATGGCTGGAGCTTGTCCGAGATCTCCAGCCTGAGCGTTGAACATCTGGCTGATCTCATTTCCTCATGCGTTTTCTATGTGGGTGTGTCTGAAAATAGTGTACCCCTAAACCCAATGGTTAATGATCATTATCCCTATTAAATGGCTATAATTGGGAATATACCCTATTTTCAGACAAACCCATGTATTTTCATGTATTTTCTGGTTTGGGCTTCTGAGATATTGTTTTTCTGTCTGGGGGGCCATGCCCAAAAAGGCACCGGTGATTAGCAAATGGAATCAGTACCACACAACCTTTGAAAATATCTTCTGGGTCCCTTTTGTATCGCTTGGTGCAAGGGAATGCTTGTCTTGGGCGTATGGATTTCGATGGATTTTGGCTGAAGCCATTTTGGCTGCAATCTTTCTGCATGACAAATTCAAGCTCAGAGAGTTCCAACGAGAGCTGGAGCAGTTCCAGCACAGTGACTCCAGCCAATGCTGCTTTCTTGAAGAGTTGGCAGCGATGGCGGCCTGGGTGGTACTTTTTCGTTTTCCTGGTGAATGCCACGGCTACCACGGTGCTGTTTCCAATGGAAGATGAGGATGGTCATGAGCACGGCGGCAGCAAGTACATATCCGTACAGCAATACAGACAGGTCTTCAGTGGTATGATGCTGGCCAGTTTTGCATCTGGTTGTGTGGCAGCGCTCCTGATCAAAAGGGCTAGAGCTTCCGCTCATGTCCGGTCGGCCAGCGGCTATGCCATCATCAACTGGTTTCAATCTATGTTGGCCTGCAGAAGCTTGAGCCTGGACGGGCTCGGATATGGTTTCGTACCAGGCCGAAGTCCTTCATCTTTCGCTTATGTAGCGTGTAGGGGTTTGCTCTATTTGACTGCTTTGTTCTGGATGCAGAAGCTAATCGCTTCACGACTGGATCTCTTGGAGCAGTCTTCAAATCGCAACTACTCCAGTGGCTACATTCGCAGACTCCTCCGGGCTCAAGGTTGTGGCGCCCTTGTGACAGCATCTTCGCTTTGCGGCACAGCTATCTGCTTCATGCTGTGTGGCCAGGGCGGCCACGCCTGCTATGATCATTTTGGGTACGACATGTTTGTTTTTTTCTATTGGGCTCCTATGTCACTGGCAACCTTGGCTACATGTGTTAGTATGGTGGCAAGCATGGTGGCGGCCCGCTCCCTCGCCAAATCCTTTATCGATTTGCAGAGGGTCTTGCACCTTGCAGAGCTCAAAGATGCATCAGTTGCTGTTAGAGCGTCCTTGAGACGAGCCCAAAATTTTGCTGCTCTACAAGTGATGGGTGTTTGTTTCAGCCTCGTTCTCACAATCTTGGTAGTTCCATTTGTTGTATTTGGGACTGCTAGCAGCTCTCTAATTTTGAATAGAGAATTCCAGGCTGCCTGTGTTTTCATGCAGGCTCTTGATTTTCTTGGGAATGCAGTTGCAGTACTCATTCTGTCTGGAAGCCATAGGTTGAAAACGGCAGACCAGTCACGCTATCAAGGCTGTCAACCGTTGCCCTGTTTGGCACGTCCCAAGCAGAGCAGGCCTGCACAAATGAAGGGCACCGACTGGAGCTCCACGTGGAAAGCCAAAGTTGAAGAACTTTCATTGCGGGGCATGACTTTGCGCAGCCTTCTCCATTTTTACCAGGACCTTCCTGCCATACCAGACTGGAGATATGCCGCAAAGGATCACAAGACCAGAGATGTGGTTCGCAGGGTGATCATCCCTCTCACCAGCAGGGAGGATTGTTCTCGAGCCCAAGTCATGGTGACCCACAGGGGCAACAGTTTCAACGACCTGTTGGCCGCTGTTGTCTCCGATGCCTTCCGGGAATGCAGCTTCAGAATGGCAGCGCAGCTGCTTGAGGATGACTGCTTCTTTCTTTCGGAGATCTTGGGCAAAAGCAGTCGCCTGGATGACACATACTGGATTTGTGCCTTCGCTGTGAACCAGCACAGCAGCATTTGCCATAGCAATCCGTATGACCGTGATCCATGCACACATGAACTGCACCCAGTATGCACTTGCAGTTGTGTCAATATCCTTGACCCCGATGGCTGCAGTACCTCTTCAGAGATCAACAAGTTTGATGATATGATGTACCACCTTGCCACAACAGGAACCTGCAGGCAAATCATTGCAGTAGACAAGTCGCTTGAACTGTTTCACCGTGCATGGTGTATGGCCGAAATCGCCGAAGCCAAACGGCTGGACATGACTCAGTCGCTACAGCTCTTGTCCAAAGGCACGATTCAGCAACGTGCTCGGACCCTGGAGAATTTGGATGTTCGCAGCATGGACGCTTCATGCGAAAAGGACAAGGAGCTGATTCTTGGCAAGATTGCAGACATCCAGGAGTTCAATGCAGAGCTGCAGGCGCTGATTTTTGACCCAAAGTCAGGCCTTGTGGCATCCTGGAATGCCATGGATAGTTTGCAGCAGGTGGGAGAAGTTGGCCGGCTCATTCGTTGGGGCCTCGCTGATGCGGGTACCGGTAAAGTGTGGAAAGCATGGGAAGTCCATGAATGATTCCGCTTCCTAGATTAATTTTCCTAGGCGCGTCGGCCCACAAGAGGCATGCGTCACGAACCATTTGGCATTATATATACTGTAGATAAATGTCTGCTTGTGTCGGGGTGCCAGATGATGCACCCTCTCATGAGTATCTCGACAGGAATAGCATTCCTTCAAACGGCATCCACATGCAGGGAACATCTGCCTACTGAAGGTTGACCCGAAATATCCGCCTATATAATTATCTATACATGTATAATTTTCCTGTTCTATCTGGGGCTTCAAGCCTGCTTGTTTTGGCTACTAGAGGGTACCCATCAAGTGTTGTGTAATGTTTAGTCATATGTTATTCAATGTTTTTGATTGTTAATTATGGATCAATGTTATCCAATCTCCCCATATTATCTCATATTTATGTTGGCCGGTGACTCCATAAGCTCAACAACTGACAAAATATGGGCTAAGGTTTCCAACATTGACGACTTTTATACATTACTACTTCAATGTATCCCGTGTTCAAGTTGGAGATGCATATCGCAACGGAGTTTTCCCATGGTCTTGATTCCTGCACCAAAACAACGCCGGCGATGTTGGGATCCAAGACGGAATCAAAGTTCTTGCAATCTCGATTATGGATAGTTAACTCCGAGTTGTTGCAATCAACAAACAACCCCAAGTTTGAGATGTATATATATATATATATTAAATATATACATAAATATAAATTATATACATGTATAATACTGTATATTACTAGATTTTAGCTAAATCACATCTTTAAGTCAAATCCCCATGTGTTTGATGGTCCAAACCACTTGAACCCTTCATTTTTCGTATTTGTTGGGAGACCAGCTTCCAAATCACCAGGCTGTCTCCTTGCGCCTTTCCACTGTAGAGGCTCGCAGATATGGAAAACCCAAGGGTTTTTGGCAAGAAATGATCAATACATGGTGATTGGAGGGAGGATTTCACAACCAGAAATGGGGATGGCCATCTCGGCTTTTCTTTAAGTCAACAACAGAGGATATCCGCCAAAACCGGATTTATATGGATTATCCCCAAAACTGGGACCATACCGGGACAACATCAGTCACGGAAGTTTGTCTTGATGAGTTTGTCGGGGGAGATGATGGCAACCCACTGCAATCGGGAATTGAATGGTAAAAACTCAAGATGACCCGCCGGGAATCAACTGTGGCTGGAACATCTTCTATAACTGGCCCCGCCAAGGCTGAGACGCATGGATTTCTCACCTCCAGAAGCGGCCGGCGCAAAAAATGGGTCTGCCAGCATCTGCCAGCTTTCATCATCCTCGGTGCCTTGGTGTGAGCAGCCCACCCAACAGTGTGCCCTCAGGCTCTGATCCGCCTGCTGAAGCACCGGGCGCATCAGGTGAGGGACAAAGTCACGAAACTTTATGTGTCTTGCAAGAGTCAAAGAGCCAAATGGACAATTCCCAAACTTCAAGTTAGCGAGTGTCATTTTGAATTTGGCAATTCCGCACCACTGCAGGTCACGTCCTGGAATTTACTGTAGCTTTTTGAACCGAAATCATGGGCCCAGCGGAGCATGATTTTGGAATATTTTGGAATTGAAATGCGGCCATGATGTTCCCTTCCCAATTTCATCAAGATTCATGCAAATCCAATATCAGGGCATGTCACCCATGTCACCCACATTTTTCCATGATTTTACTTGTTAAAATTCTTAGTATCAGCGAACATTTCCTGGGAAATTTGTGAAGGCGAAGCTGAGACGAGTCATGCAGAGCCCAGGCGCCAAGCAGTGCGAAAGAAGATTTCACCAAGATGATCGAAGACAGATCCAGGGTTGGATTAACTGAGGTAAATTCATTCAGTAGCTCTTCGGATACTAATTCAGGCCTAAGTGGCCCGAAATATCTTCGCCATCAAGCTACTCTGTTCCCAGACCTGGAGAGCCTGTCAGCAGTGTGGTGGATCTTTGTGGGGGAGTTGGGGCTCTGATGGATATCTGATGATATCTGTAGGGATTGGGGCAGGAAGAAGGCAAAGGAGTTTGCTTGGATGGTTGGGACCTCAGCAACTGTAAGGAGGCAGCAGATTCTGGCAGCTTTCACGCATGTTTTGCAACACACACACACACACACACACGCGCACAATCTATCAAGTGGCATCTTGGCAATGTGGATGTGGCTGAGCAAATAGAGACCCGGTGACAGACAGATACTGGTCAACTCTGAGTTGAAGCCATCCCATTTTGACGGGATCCAATTTTGATGCGCGGCCACACGAGGAACGCACTAAAGCAAAAGTTGGATAATCCCCAAGACCCTTTCACCAGAGCCTTTGCTTGGCTGTTCCCCAGTTGTATCTGCAGGATTCAGATGAAGAGGTGGAAGAAGATGAAGGTGGGAATCTCCAAGTGGGCTCGAAGATAGGCTGTGCCACGCAACTGCTAGGGTCTTGTTAGGGTCTTGAGGATGCAGTAGCCTGTAGCTATCCGCAGGAAAGGAAAATGAAGAAAGAGAGGAGAAAGAGGCGATTTCCTGTGGCGACTGGAAGCGTTGAGGGTCCCATGTGTTCAGGATGCTTTCGGCCAAGCCGGGTGCTAGGTCTTTACAAAAGCTTATCGGGATCAACTCATTTATCATGAATTCCGAAAAACCACATCCATGTTTGACTCATCCACCACGATCCATCAGCCTGATTTTAATTGCCAGTCGCAGGTCAAGATTTGGCATCCAAAGGATCACAAGGTCAGGTTTAGTGTTACCCTCCATCCCATTTTCTTGTTCCAAGACCTAACTCAATGGAACAACAAAGGCACCCATGTTTGGATGGAGACCCGGCAGTTTCCTGCTCATCGCAAACAAATCCACCGGCATCGCTACAAGGAAATCAAAGAGAGTGACCAGAAAGATCCTTCACAAGCCAGAAAGAGGCGACTCACCTGCAGCGTCCAGATCATGATCATCGGAATACTCCGGGTATATGGGAAGATCTTAGATGTCTTAGATGATGGGATCCTATGGATCCTATGGGGAGTCGCGGCTTGCGACTCCGCTGCCGCGAATGTAGTGCTCGCCTGATCGGCCCATGAGCATTGCAGTTCCATGCGCCCGAAATACCACGATTTCTTATGGGTACAATGACTTGAGACGACTGACGACTGCCAAGGTCCCGGTCCCGATCGCGGTCCAGATCACGGTCCAGACACAGCCATCCAAACCCAGTTGGGTGGAAGGGGTTTGCAGGGCGGCCAGGGGTCACATGAAGTTGAAAGCATCAAGGATGAAAGGCTTCTCCATTAGTCCATGGCCCTGGGGCTTTAAGATGCTTTAAGGCTTTACCACCCAAGAATTTCAGATTTTGGTCACTCGCAAGTTACTCCTCTTTGCGGATGGGATCATTGGAAAGACCTTCATGATAGCGCTGGGAGCAACTGGATTTTCTCGTCCCAGTTGTTGCCCTGTTGACCTTACGAATTCCTGCGCCAAGGGGAGAGGGATGGTGATGATGTCGAGCGCTCAGTTGAAAGCCGTTGTTATGACCACCATGGAAGGTTGGAGTGTAAGTATGGTTATAGATGGTTATAGATATTTGTAGATCCATTCAGTGGGACTGCACCCCCCAGTCTGGATATTTTGGTACATGATATTAACGGGCGGAGGCAAGCTCTGGCACTCTCTTTTGCGTTTTTTCTGGTCAACATAGCCACGTCATACAAAAGATCTATGTTTGCACCTGATCTCTCAAAAGATCTCCCTCTCCCTCTCTGTTTTCATCAACTCTGTGTTTTTTCGGCCTTGTGCCTGACAGATGGTCATCCATGGTCATCCCAATTGGACCAGGAACTGCCAGGGTTCCTCTCCCCGTGTCAGGACGAGAATGCCGACGTGAGTGCCGAAGTGCTTGACGAGGCTGGCCTCCAGGGATCCTCCTGGAGGTTTCAAAATCTTTTGGGCTACCCTAACTGCCCTAACTGTTTAACCATTTAACCATGAAATTTGGGAATATCATCCAGAAATCGTGGTATTATTCATTATATATAGTATGTTATTATATAATATTGTTATTCTATAACATTATATAATATGTATTATTATTATTATTGGTCTTGTTATTATGAATGATGACTCGCCACGAGGTCCACTCCTTCGGCAAGATGGTACTGTTGTCGCCCGCGTTGCTGAAGAAGCTCAGGAGGTCCGTGGCAAGGGATTCAGGTGGCTTAGTAACGGTTAGTAGCTCGAGCTACGAAAATCATGGGATTTAATGGGATTTTATGATGTAAAAGCAGGATTTACCCTCTGGTAATCTGTTACTGTTTGCAATTGAAACTGGCCCACTTAGTTTCGTTGATCTATCTAGTAGACATGGGGATTTTCCATAGCTTTTTTGCATGTTTACCGGAGGGTACATACAGACTTACAAAAAAGTCCGAAGTTCGTGAAATCCTACTAAAATGGTGGCAAGATATGATCAAACTATTATTTTTCCATCTTGTTTGGGGGTTATATGCAGTTATACTTGATTATGATGTGTGGTTTTATAGCTATTGATAATGGTTAGTATAGCTATGGGTAAGGGTAGTAATGATGATAAACATGATGGAAACATAGTTTTTTTTGGAGTTAATATGGAAAAAAGAGGATACCCTGCGGCAATGACTAACAGGGGATACCGTGCAGTAATGACCAACAGTTTTCTATCAAATACATCACCGTTTTTGATGGGTAAATCATCGAACTAAACGGGCAATTTCCATAGCTATTTTTTTCCAGAGGGTACACATCAGACGTAAGAATCATTCACAGTGATATTGATGGGAAGTAAATATGAATGTATCAAAACACCCGAATGATTTTGTTTGTGATTTTGCTTTTAGTTTTGATGTTTTTTCTTTATTCTGTCTACTGTCAAGGGATCAAATGCAGGAATTAAGTGGCAAAACAAGCCTGTGAATCCGCAGGCACACCAGCGACATGAACGATTTAAAATTTAAGGAACACAAACTCATGACACAACCTTCAAACAGTTCAGACGTGATTATATTTGTTCTTCATAGGTGATAGGCATGACCAACCCACTTAAACAAACCTCTACACATGTACAGCGTTGTACCATCCTCTCATCACTATCAGTGACCATGAGGTTGTCAATCTTGCAGAAGGAGTCCTGTTGACCCTCGCTACCAACTGTTAGTGATGCTAGTGGGCGGGGGCCAGATACAATACAATATGTAAGCAGGCATGTATATCAGATATACTACATATATATATACATAGTGTATACACACTTGCATGAATTCGACATACCCATAACCACAGATGAACACATGCATGTGAAATACATGCCCGTTGCATCCATAAATCATGCGCCTAGACATGCCTAGACATCCCCGACATCCCTGCCGTCAGAATGACTCCTGAGAATGTCGCAGCAGCTTGCAGGGAAGGGAACCCCAGTGGGAGGGCGCTATCTGAAGTGTGTTACCCTTTGGTAAACTAACATAACCACGGAACATCACCATTTTCCATAGGTAAATCAACTATTTCTATGGCCATTTCAATAGCTATGTTAGTCATTACCAGAGGGTACGGTTATTACGACAAGGAGAAGGCCAGGTAGAATACCCACGAGCGTTGGGAGCAATTCCCCAGATCCTTGATGGTTGTTGATGGGGGCTGGGGTTATCCTGGGCAATGTGGACCAATCCAAATGTGAACCCCCTATCAACCAATCAGCAGGTCTTCAAATGTGGATGTATGTCATCACTGGGTTTACCCTCCGGTAAACTAACATAACTATTGAAAATCACAATTTTTATGGGTAAATCAACTATATAAACGGCAATTTTCAATAGCTATGTTAGTTTACCAGAGGGTATGACCCCCTCAGATGGTGCTACACGGGATTGGTCCGAAATTCGAGTCCCCTAACATCCAGTGGTTGAAGCTTGACAAAAAAAGGTGTATACATGCACCATGTTCAGAGACAACCAGATATTGGATTCTTGGCTATGTCCCATTAGATTTCCATAATATTCCATAATATCCCTATAAACATGTTGCCGTATGTCTCCATTTTTCCATTATATATTCATGGGTTACCCTGGGGCAAACTAACATTGATTTGGAAAATCATCATTAGAAAATAATACAAAATAGGTGACTCATACATGGATTAGATGGGCAATTCTTCATGATTCCGCCGGGTTTTTCACCAGGCGATGGGTCGAACCAAATTCTTTGATGGAGACATCCTGAAGGCCCGATTCGGTGGCTCACATAACAGCCGGACTCGTCGTGGAAGCGTCAGAAAAAGAAAGTGGCCAACATAACAACATAACAGGGGTATCGGTATTACTAGTAATTCTACATACACCTGATTGCTGGGTTATAATAATTATTATTACATATTTATCAGATATTCCCAGTAATTATCTGATAAATTTATACATAGTATTGCCCATATTATTTACATATTTATTTTTTATTTACAAATTTATACACAGTATTTCCCAGCCAGGTGGCTCCATCCCAGTGCAATCTTTTCCCGGTTTTTCTCATCATTTTCCGCCTGCGCTGTGCCCAGGTGCTGAACGAGGTTGGGGCGGCCAGTCAGATCTGGAATTTTCCACAACTTGTTCTTCCTTTCCACAACTCACAACTTCAGCAGATAGACACAGGACATCCCACCATTTTTTCTTTGCCTTTTTTTAAGGCCACGCAGCACCGCAGCACGCCACGCGCAATGAGGTGCTCAGGAGGTTGCTGCAGAGGGATCTCTTCTCGGCGGCTCAAGCCAATGCGGGGTGGCCCTTTTCGGGCCAGGGATGCAGTTTGGCACAGAAAAACTCGAGAGAAACATATTACGATAGTTGTGAAATGTTGTGAAATGTTGTGAAATGATGTGAAATATTGTGAAAATATGTGAAATGATGTGAAAACGGTTAAACTGGAAAGTTAGGAAAGTACGGACGGTTGGGAAATGGCAACAATTGTCAACTGGAAAGTTGGGACATGAAGCGAACATGATCATGACACCCGTTGGAAGGCTCCAAATCTGACTTGTCTTGTTTGCTTACTGATCTTACTGGAGGGTATCGGTATCAACCTCACTTTTGTCAGAACTAGAATTGTCCTACCCTTTGGTGATCATTTCCATGGCTTACTGTACATTTCACATTTCCCATTTATCGATGATTTTCCCAGCGAACGATTTCTCGCCATGGCGATTGGCCTTCTTGGGAGTTCCCAGCCAAATTTTTTCTGAAACACCACGGGTTGATCTCCAGGTGCGAAAAAAACACATAGATTTTGACCCTCCAGGATGCTCTACAGTGCCTTTGGGAGATCAATGCCTATGACCAGGGGGTGCCTTGACTGCCTTGACGAGAGGCTTTTTGAGCTGTGATGAGTTGTGTTTGGAATGTTTTTGGGATTGGATCAACAAAAGTGGCCGTATAAACCAACAGGAATGGGGACATCATGAGGATACAACTGTGGGGACATAATGATCATGTTTTTGTTATCGGTATAATCATCGAATATCACCAGCAATTTGAAGTTTGGGGTTGTCCCAAGAGAGTGATTTATTACCCATACATGACAGTTTTGATGAGAAAAAGTGATAACCCATCAAATAAACGTCCAACTCACTGTTAGAGAGGAATGTTTGGGCTGGGAATTAGCTAAGCCTCCAAAGATTATGGGGAATATTTACAGTGTGGTAAACCCCATGCTATGACTAGCCCCTATGACTTACCAGACATGGAGGGTGTAAATCATAAGAATCGGAGGATTATTGTTGGATTTGCCTACAATATATTTGTAATGAGTGTAGGAATCAAATTCAGTGATGATAAGCATTGTTTTGAAAATCTTGACGGCAACTAGTATGATATATAGAGTGAGAATCCAATGTATGTCAGAACAATTCCCACATATGGCCCCAAGCATGATACCAGAGGCTGAATTAGGGGTTGCAGGGAAGGGGTGGTCAATCAATTTATTGAAATCATCACCCGACTATCAACCAGCTATTGCAAACTTCAGAGCTTTCTTTCAAAGGCTCAATCCGACTCAATCCCAATGAAGTTACACAAGTTACAGGGATCCTTTTTGGGACAAGGAAGGCCCTTGAAAACCAAGCCATGGCTACGCCGCTACGCCTCGCCTCCCAAGCTTCGTCGCGAGGTCTTAAGCGCGGTGGCCAGCAATTTCAAGGCTTCAAAGATGATGTTTCCACCCACTCTTGGCAACAAACATCTCAACTCCAAGCATCATGTGGTTTTCACCCACCCATCATGCATCATATATCATATATCATATATCATATATACATATACACCGCATATTTTATCATATTTTCACATATTATCATACATTATATATAATATATATATATATATATCATTCATCCACCCACAGACCAAATCAAAAACCACAACGGGACCTTCTCGGTCCAGGCGAAGGTCCTGCAACTGGAGCCGCTGCTCCGACAGATGTGGTGGGGGACGAATCCCCCATTCGCTGGGACGCGAGATGGAATATATGATATACAGTATCAAGATTTATGTGATATCCCGAGATGTTGTACATCATAGATTGTGCATGATACATATATATATACATATATATATATATTTGCACCTATATGCCATTGATTCCGCTAACATTATTCTATCTCACCTACCTATTGTAAGCTATCAAACTAGCCACATTATTAACCATCTAAATCTATCCAAATAATCTAGTGAATTTGATCTATCCATCCATCAAGTGGTAAAGTCAAGGCTTCAGCCAAGCATGCTGGTGTTTCCGGCCGAAAACATGTTGCATCGTGGAAGTCCAAGATTATCAATGGGTAGAACTATGGTAGAACCTTCCTCAGTTGGGATATAACCCTCAGAACTGTGGTTATGTTACCGACTTAACTATTAATGGAACTGCACCCCAAGTATGGATTGGATACCTCCACAACCTCTGGCAGTTTCCGCCACGCGCTAGGCGGGAAATCTTCGAGAATTTCAAGTGGCTGTGGCTGCAATGACTGGTGTGCTGGGTGGTTTGTAACACAAGGAACTCGAGCTTTCTCGGTGGAGAGGGGAGGCAATGAAGTAGTCAAACCATGTCAAACCTGGTGACGTATGACATTTTCGATGGGAAAATGGATGTTATTGGAAGAGCCAACTACCAAGGAATATAGCTGGGCAGCTTTCCATGACCAACCTACCTGGATTGCATCCTTTTGCGGCCCAAGGCACGAAAAAGACTTGGACTTCAGACAATTGTTGCTTGGTCTAAGCCCAGCCTTGGGTGGGCTACCCTCTGGTAATTTAACATAGCTATTGAAAATTGCCATTTATAGTGGATTTTCCCATTAAAAAGGGGGATTTTCCATAGCTATGTTAAATTACCAGAGGCTAAGGACGTTTTTCATGTGGAGATGGAGATGGCATGATGGCCCCATGATGGCATCAACACGACAGCAACACATCTCCAGCCAAGGCTCGAAACACCTCCATTGACGGCGGTTCGGCGACCTGAAAAGCCATGGGGTCTGCTGAAAACCAATGATCTACAGTGGATAGTAGCTATGTTAGTTGGAGGGCATCTGGCTTTAACGTTGGATGGATAGTACTGATAGTACTTGCGCTTTAATTTTTGAAGAATACGTGGAATGTTCTGTGAGGTCATGGGGGGTAACAGGAGTCAACTTTGGTGAACTGAAAGCAGGCAAAACAGGTGGACAGCTAGCAGCTAGCCGGGTGAGCCCGGGTGAGCAAGTCTCCAAACTTGGTTTATCCAATCTTTGTTTTTGCAGCAGCCACCGGTCACAACCAAGTCAGACGTTAGAAGTTATCCCCATGACAATCGGCTCGAATCTCACCTTTTCGGCCTGAAAATCAACTTAATATATGTCACTATGTGTCATAATCTTGGCAAAAGGATCTGAGTTTATAACATTTTATAACTAAAAACCATGCGCAACATAACTTACTGTACCAAATATTGGCACAGGGGTATTAGTCTTGGCCTTCGTAAAGACACCGAAAGCGCCGCTGAGGTGAGTCCTGGGTATCAGAAGATCCGGTGCGCTTAGACCGAGTGTAATAAGGGGAGACAGATCAGGACATGATTCAGGTGAGATATTCAATTTACTCAGAAAAATTCAAGAGGGTGAGTATTCACTTAAGAATTTCAAGATATTTCAAGATGATTCGGATGGGGGAGCACACTTGGATTCTGAAACCATGCCACTTGGGAACTGGTGGAGCCGGAAAGAGGAGATTCTCAGGTGTTTCCACCACTCCAAGGGCTTCTGCGCACTGGGCGAGGCTACACGGGAGATTCATGGGCATCAGGGTGCCCAGATCGATAGAAAAGGGTGGCTGCCTTGTATGGTGTGCATTACCTTCCGACAATCAAACATGGCAATTGGAAATCCTCGATTAATAGAGGTTTTAAAGGGAAATCATCCATCAATGGGTGATTTTCCATGGCCATGAAGGATTGCCAATGCGAGTCCCAGCACAGGCGTGCACGTACTCGCACGATCCGCGAGCACCCCTCACCCTGGAGATGTTTGCGCCGGTGGGGGCTCAGGGTGTAGCCTCCGGTGTCTTCCAACATAGCAATGGAAAATCCCCCAACTCAATGGAGGTTTAGTTCGCTGGGAAAAATCCCCGAAATAGGGCAGCATGGCCGCCAGCTTTAAGGTGTTCAACAGGGCTGAGTAGCAGACAAGCCACGAGTCTTCAAGCGCAATTTTTTTAACCGAGAAGCCTCTGGAGGTGATAAAGCAAAATTGATGGATTTTTTGTTGATGACCCCATGTGACAATCCAATTTTTTCCATATTTCAATGAGCTACATCAAGTGCCACCTTAGATCCCGAGCTTTCGTAGTTCTGCAAGCTGTCACCACTCCCATCTCCAAAAAAACAATCCCCCGACTGTCAGCTGCCAAAGTTGTTCCAGATCCATTTGCTTCCATTGTTTAAAAATGGGTGCATATTTTTTCAGAGTGTTGTAACCAAATCATCAGCATCATTTTTTTGCAATAAGACTTAAATGACTTAAATATCCATCCAACAAGTGAAGTAGTTTGGTGCTGGCCTTCCGGATTCCCCTGACGGCCCTGGACAGATGCGGTCGTCGCCGCTGGTCATGACGCAGAACCAGTTTACCATGGGCCAAAGGGCCCAGGGGTCAGGTGGATATAGCACCTTTTCTGGCGAACTTTTGGGATGTTGAACTTGTTGAACCAAGGAAAATTGTGATCTAGCTTGATAATATCATTGACTAGACTAGTAGGGATAGATTTCGCCAAGGCTTGCATTTCAGGATGGGATGACATGTGGAAAATGTTGGGGAAGCGAGGCCGAACCATCTATGGTGGAGCTCGAAACGGTCAGTTCACAGCCTGAGGCGCGTTTTGTGAAAACATTGGATCTTCTCTAATTTCACCATGAACCATGGGGATTTTAACATATTTTGACCATAAATCATGGAGTCAGTCATAAATATCATCCCGAAATGTTGTCATGACTCTAGTATAACGGCCTCACAGGCCGACCAAGCTCCGTCAGTGCTGGTTATCGGGGAATCACCCCTACACGGCCAAAGATTTCAGCTTTGTGAACCCAGAAGAATTTGCCCAGATCCACGCATCCATCACTGGATCATCATGTTTGGATCATCATATCCCTGCTGCCACTTGTGTGGCCGGGTTCAACATCTTACAGAATCTTACCTGTTAAAAAGATGGTCCTGCTGGATGGCGCCACTTTCAAGATGTTTTTTTTGCTTTTGGAAGCGGCATTGAGGTTGTTGACATGGAGTACCCAAGCAACAAACCGCCCCCCCAGTACCTTCCGTTCCCCAGGAGGATCCGGGGGCTCCGCCCAACGAGTCGGGACCGGGAAGAAAAAGTGGAGCAACAGGAAAGCGGGGGAAATCATCGAGGAAGGCTAGGTTTTTCATGGGCGGGCATTTTTTTGAAGGCATAAAGATCATGAATAAAAATCCAACAAAAAGAAGTGATCACATACAGATTATGATCTTAAAGGATGGATAAAATCCAGATCGTGATCCAAAGAACGTGTCGAAGTTTCTTTTTTGGGACACGGGACATGGACGATTCACCGACCCAGAAGATGGGTAGCGAAGTTAGGGGCCCCAGGGGCACCGACCTTTCTCCAAGCAATGTCTCTGGGGTTGGTGACACACGTGCTCTGTCTTCATAGAACAGTAAGATCGAAAATTATGGAACATTTATAGAAGAGTCAAATCCCAGCATAGTGATTAAAATTCGGTTCAAATGGTGGTAGGTCACTTTTCTTGTTGCGGGTTTCTTAAAATGGAGGATCCCGGTAACCTATACTAAGTCATGGTCATCCATTTTCCGATGATTTGGGGGGCACGCCTATTGCAGGAAACCACCAATTTTAAGGCAACCACAAGCTTCTGGGATTCCATGTGACCGATTGGTTGCTGCTTCAGCTGTGAGCTGCTGTGGATCCCCGTCCGTAGACACGGGGTTTTTAGTCGATGGCGACCAATCGAGAGTGGGTCTTCAAGAGCAGGCAAGGTAATTCAGGGGGATTACTGGCTGGCTGTATATTAATGTATATTAGTCATATGTGTGTTACATATGTTATACATGTTATAATATCTTACAATGTAAGATATTATAACATGTATGACTACCCCCACACACACATACATATGTATACATATATATATAATACATATGATATTATATGAGTATGAATCCGCCCTTCCCGAACACAACCATCTCTCTCTATTGTTGGTTGAGATATCTATCCATTATATATATATATCCATCATTGATCCATGTTATGCCTATTAATCCACATGTTTTAGTCTATTACATTCAAATATCCATATATATATATACATGGCAATTTAATTTTAGTAACACACACAATATATATATATATATATATAAACCCATTTAAGTATCTTAAAGATAATGTATATATGTATATACACATCCATTGAAGTATATAATAAAATAGTATATTAATGACGAGAGATGAGGCCGGGCCCAAAAGGCTTCGCGCCCAGCGACTTCGAGCTGCGCGCCTGCGAGGTGCCCAGCTGCGGGGAGAACCAGGCGCCATTTCAACTGGGGCCGTGGGAGGTGGGGGAAAACATGTGTTTTTAGGTGGAAAAATCGTGTTTCTATGTGGAAAAACATGGGATTTTAGATGATTTCGGATGATTGAAGCAAAAAGTAGGGAGATCTCATGATCTTTCGAGGATTTTTTGAGATGATCTTATTCTGAATGATGCTTGTAATTTGGCGTTTTCATGGGTCATCTGCAAAAATGCACAGAAGCAGCGGAAATAGTTAGTAAAAAAAACCAAAGCAATGCTGACCCGTGCTTGTACGATATTCAAGCAATATCTGGTGATTTAGCCAACAAAAGACAGTGATCCCCACAAAAGAGGTGATCTACTGTAAGCAACAAACATTGTGTTGCTTTGTTCACGTGGATCGTCACACACCAAAATAGGATTTCACAACACTAGATTTTTTAAATCGTGCTAAAATCATGTTGCTTTGAAATTAACACATGGGTCAGTAATCTTGCGGAGGAACTGCAGCAGAACATCCTGCCATCGTTCAGCCCACACCGTGTTCCATCCTGGAAAACTGAACGAATGATGGCTGCAATATCCACCATTGATAGATGTATTTTTTTTTCTATCCTCTCGGCTTTATGAACAATGGGAACGAACCCCGAATTGTAGTAACTTGGTTTGTAGCCCTACTATTTGCGGGGAATATAGGCATATCCAAAAATAAATCCACATGCTCCTCCTAAATCCATATTGATCTCCATCTAAATCCGTCCAAATTCATATACGTATATGTATATATATATACATATAAATCCATCTAAATCCAAATCAATCTCCATCTAAGGCCATATAATTTTACATAAATCCATGTAAATCCATATGCACACACACACATATATATATATATGCATAATCATATCAAATCACACACACACACACATATATATATATAAGGCCATGTAAATCCATACAAATTCATTGATATAAATCCTGGTCATTGAAGTCGCAAATCAGCCATCACCGTGCATCACCACGACAGGTGATTTTGGCCACCCACATGATGAGCATGGACCCCACCATGCGCAATGCCATGGCCGGGGAGGACGGTGCTGCGCGGACGCAGGACGGAAAACTGACCGGGGAGTTGGATGGGCTTCGTTTGGCCTGGGGTGAACCAACAAGAATGGGGATGTATAGGGATATCATGCAAATGTAGAGGGGTTTACAGGGATATCATGCAAATTTATCAGGTTTTATAGGGATTTATAGGGATACCATGGGGATTTATAGGGATTTATAGGGATCTAATACTATCTGGTAAACTAAGAAAGCTATGGAAAATTACCGTGGTGAATAGATAAATCATCTATAAATGGGCGATTTCCATAGCTATTCATTGGAGGGCAGTATACGGATGGACTCATCCTGAAGTGGCCGAACGGCCCTTCGGGTGGTGTTGGGGATCTGTTGGTGAATGTGGATCCCAGGTATTTTTTGTTCATTTGTTTTGGGCTGTTGATAATCATAGGGTACCATATAAGTAGCAAAACTCATCACCCCTAATTAGTCGACCAGGCTTTTTTATTCGGGGCTGACATGAGGATGGAATCATCTCAGGGTGGGCCCATATTTCAGGTGGGTGAATTATTCTGATTTACCTACATGGAATGGGGGGGTTGACAACGATCACCAAGAAAAGATTGGGAAATCATGGAGATATATTATCATTATCAAGAGGACAGACATATGTTGTTGATGTGACAACACAACGCTGGGATTTGATGTACAAGGTCGTTGGGGAAAAAAGGTACGAACGGCCAACGTTCTGAATGAGTCAAGCAAAAAGTGGGGGTAGATACCTTTTGGGCCACCGCAATTCCAAATATATTTTTCAGTCGTGCTTCCTGAATTGTGAAATTATTGGACAACGGGCGTCGACGATTCAGGTGCCCCAGTTGCGAAAAACTTAAATCGGGATGGGTTTCGTTGACCATCTGAAAATTCTTCAATCCCAGAGATGTTCGGCACTCATTCTCACTTGTACCTCTATTTCATTTTTTCAATTCCAACCTCGTTCCTTGAAGTACTTTCCTAACTTTCCCAATTAAATTATATCAAATGGTATCATGTTGAAAACAGCTTCAAGTCCCATCAATTTGCCATTTTTCATCCATTTTTCTCCATTTTTCAGGTGGCTTCAACTTGGTCCTTGGTTTCCCCCGGCCAAGGGCTCCCAGTACTGGGGCTTCATGAATTGGCCAGTGGGATCCGTCCCCACGTGGCGCATCTGCGGAGTGGTGCGAGAGTCCAAGGTGCGGTGGGTACCCCAATAGCTGGTGCTGGATAGACATCTGCTGGATGATTTGGTATCTCTATTTTGGGAAAGCCCCTTCAACAAATTTTGTAGATGATGTTTCCGAGTAAAACCATGCATATATATATATATATATGCATAAGAATAATGATAATAATAATAGTAACAACAATAATAAATAATAATACGTATTGCTGATTTCCCATTACCACGTTTGATGACCAGAGGGTATGTAACCAACAGACTTAGAAGTCTTGGTGCTGTGTCTAGATTGTAGATTCAGTTGACGTCAAATTCATACGCTGCCCCCATTCATGGTAGGGGTTGAGATAATTATATATATATATATACAAGGCTTCCCCCATTCGAATCCCCCAACATGTAGTTGGCTGGCGGCGTGTAGAACGCCACCTGCTTTCGTGTGCTTTCGTGCCTGTGGGTGGGGTGGGCAATAACGTCTTGTTCACACTGCTTCTAACACGCTCTTGCTGCTACGCTCTTCACTTCTTCAAGTACTTTCCAACACGCTCTTGATGCTACGCTCTTCACTTCTTCAAGTACCTTCCAACACTCTCTTGCTGCTACGCTCTTCACTTCTTCACGTACCTTCCAACACGCTCTTGATGCTAAGTACCTTCTAACACGCTCCTGCTGCTCGCTCTTCACTTCTTCAAGTACCTTCCAACACTCTCTTGCTGCTACTCTCTTTGCTTCTTCACGTACCTTCCAACTTGCTCTTGATGCTACGCTCTTCACTTCTTCAAGCACCTTCCAACACTCTCTTGCTGCTACGCTCTTCACTTCTTCAAGCACCTTCCAACACGCAACACGCTCTTGATGCTACGCTCTTCACTTCTTCAAGTACCTTCCAACACTCTCTGATGCTACGCTCTTCACTTCTTCAAGTACCTTCCAACACTCTCTTGATGCTATGCTCTTCACTTCTTCAAGCACCTTCCAACACGCTCTTGATACGCTCTTCACTTCTTCACCTCCTCCAGTACCTTCCAACACGCTCTTGCTGCTACGCTCTTCACTTCTTCAAGCACCTTCCAACATGCTCTTGATGCTACCCTCTTCACTTCTTCAAGTACCTTCCAACATGCTCTTACTGCTACGCTCTTCACTTCTTCAAGTACCTTCCAACACGCTCTTGCTGCTACGGTTTTTACTTCTTCAAGTACCTTCCTCGGGTCCAAATGATGTCTATAGAAATTTGACTCAAGTCCTGAAACCCATGTGAAACATAAAGACTTGGAAGTCTGACGCAAAGAATCAAAAAAAGAAGTAGTTCATCGCAGGATTAAACAGAGTCAAAAAAATGGACCCAGACACAAATCCTTGAGAAAACGCACGCAAAATGAACTCGCCACGGTTGGAAAAACAGGCGGCGCTCTGTGAGCCGCTTACCATGTAGCTAGGTAAAACTTTCTACGTAGTTTAGACATGTATCAAATTTGAGAGATTTTTAGAGGATTTGAGCTTTGTAGCTTTAGGTTTTCAAGTTAAGATGCAGAGCCAAAAACTGGTTCAAATTTGAACCGGAACTTTTTCCTTTCCATCATTTTTGGGACGTTATTGCAGTTGGGATACTTTATTTAGGGGCTTCCGGAATGCTTCTTGGTCAGGTGCCGACAAGAAAAATGACCACCCCCAAAAGTGACATACTTTATCTGGACGTCCTACCTCCAACCAGCTTTGTGGTCCTGAAGTGTTACTTTAAATACCCTTCAGCCACCCCACATGCCACATTGCACATTCCTGACCAACCAATGTCTAAGCCAGGAAGGAAAAAGTTGGTGAACGATCCAACTGTGTCTTTTCTGTCCTTGGATGATGCCAATTCAGACTGTCATGGCTCAGCCACGGGATTTTTGACACATCCCAAGCTGCAGGTGATTTTTGATACGATAAATCCCTACGTCAGCCCCCAAAAATATCATCTGGCTTTCTCCGAAGCAGTGAAAAAGGGAAACTCTTTTATTGCAGCGCCAACAAAAAAGCGCCAGAACAGTTGAACATCTGAATATATCTGAATCAAAAGTCAGTTTTTGTCCAACAGTCCAATGCCATAAACATCCATAAACAAATATCAACCATGCCCAAGTGCCATTTTTCATGGGGATTTTCAAGATTTTTCAACCCTCCTCAATCAGGCACCGGGCTTTGAAAAAGGCGACCTCTGCCTGGCCATGGTACCCTGGCGTGAGCTGAACGCTGTAGACGCGGAGAACCTGAGGAAGGTGCCGGAAGGGCTGACGCCATCAGAGCCTGGGACTGGGGCGGGAAAAAATGTTTTTTTTTTTTTTTTTTTGGGGGGGCAAGTTTCAACCTTTTTCCTTTTTTTTCCCCTTTACCAGGAAAAATGGGAGGAAAAAGATGATTTTGGTCAAGACTTGGAAATTTATACAATGGTGAAAGATGGTCTAAAGATGGGAAAACATGTGGAAAAGCTAGGATTAACAGCCTTGTGACCATCCTTGACCAGCAAAAATACGGATTCAACATGGTTTCAACCAAAGGGATGGTGATGCAATGCCACGCCAAATTGGATTTGGGCGTTTCGCGAACATGCGGATTTAACATGAACTAAACCAAATAGGGACAGCACCAACCAACATTTACATCATTTACTCTGCCGACATCGGCTAGGACAAACAAACATGCAGATGAAAAATAGCCATCCAACAAACACTAGGGATTCCGAATGAACAAAGCAACTCGAGAAACAGGATCAAGATAAGCACAGGAAAGAACTCGCCACTGAGGCCTGTTTTAGCTGCCTTGAGCTGACCGCCCAAACGGGCTATTGCGGTGTTTCATGGCAATTGAAGGACTTGACTCACGGATATCATGTTTTTATATATATATATATGGCTACACACACACACACGTATATATACACATACACATTAGGTATATACGGATATATAGTGGTATATTATATAATTATATATATCTAATTATATATATACATGTGGTTGCATATGGTTATACGATTTAACTGTCATTAATTCCTGGGGAGACATGGAAATACATCAACTGTTGGGATTTCATTATTAAACACTGGGGATATAAATTGGGACATTGTGAGAAACCCTGGCTGTCATAAACCTACCATGACTGGGGATGGTTTTTTAATCCCACCCATACACATGGTGATTTCGGGATGGTTTATGGTTAGGTTTACCGCATTAATCAGTAGAAATTTCTGTACAGTAGGATTTCTACTGACGGAATTGGGTCTTATGAAGTAGAGCCCGTTGCCTTCTTGCCAGTAAAATGGCTGTTTTGGAAAAAAACAACTTGTTTGACATGGAAATTCGGCGTCAAATGCTCCACCATTTTGCTCCCTTTGAGTTGGTGAAAAAAAAATCCATTTGGATGCGCATTTTCGCCCGAATACCACCATTCACTGACAAGGGTTCAAACCGGCTACATCCATCTGAAGCCAAGGATAGCCACAGCAAAAATTTCTTAGCTCCTCAACTTCCATGTTGTTTGGGACCTATTTGGAGCCCCTGCGCTCTCATCCTTGCATTGAAGGGGCACTCTTGCCCCAAAATCACACAACATTTCAGGTTCGTGGCTTATGCATTATTTCAACCAGATCCCATTTCTTATCATCAACCTTTGTCCCGTACCCATTAATTACATCAGATCGCATAGGATTTTCCATTCTTGGAGGATCCCACTTGGTAAGTGGTGTCAATTTGTGGCTTCCATGGGTGAACCAACCCCAGCACTCATCGGCACCGAGGTGAAATACGTGGCACGGCCCAAGGAGGGCGACGTGGCCTACGTCTCCGGCGCGGCGGGCGCCACGGGGCTCATCGCGTGCCATAGCTTCAAACACCTGGGCTGCCGGGTCATCGGGAGCGCTGGGAGTAAGGAGAAGGTGGGGATTTGGGGGGGAAAACTGTGCCGAAGAGTGTGGTTACATGTGGTTCGAAACATGTAGTAACATCCCTAAAAGATGGAAACAGGATGAAACAGGTAAACTCCGATGCCGATGCCGAAATTTATTTGGGAATCAAACCTTTTTTTTTGCATTGTTTGAGAGGTTGCTATAGTGGATTGGGGCTGGGGAAGCTGGGAAACTGCTGGGTATGGAAAAGAACATAGGTAATTCCTCAAACAGTGTACTGTTAGGGGTTCTTAATGCTTTCTTAAGGTGTCCGCCTTGGTGTTGGATGGTGTGTCCGCCTTTCTGAGGGTCTTGTCTCCCTTTGTCTCCCATTGTACCCCTTCTTGTTTCCCTTTGTTGGATGGTTCGCCTTTCTGAGGGTCTTGTCTCCCGTCTTGTCTCCCGTCTTGTCTCCCCTTGTCTCCCATTGTACCCCTTCTTGCTTTCCTTTGTTGGATAGTGTGTCCGCCCTTCCCGAGGGTCTTGTCTCCCTTTGTCTCCCATTGTCCCCCTTCTTGCTTCCCTTTATTGGATGGCGCGTCCGCCTTCCCGAGGGTCTTGTCTCCCGTCTTGTCTCCCGTCTTGTCTCCCCTTGTCTCCCATTGTACCCCTTCTTGCTTTCCTTTGTTGGAT
>Ga0126342_10003851_pt1 | contig 25178 bp, 19 predicted proteins | sample Cyp1metagenome_FD_92528 | JGI IMG/M metagenome (GOLD analysis project Ga0126342, IMG submission 92528) | Coral microbial communities from Lord Howe Island, Old Settlement Bay, Australia - Cyphastrea 1 metagenome | ecosystem: Host-associated > Invertebrates > Cnidaria > Coral ... | reverse complement strand
AAGATAAAGTTGATGTTATTACCCCAATGCACATATTGTTCATAGAGGGTGGCGAATTGTGATCCCTGATGGAGATAAAGTTGATGTTATCACCCCAATCAAGATATTGTTCACAGGGGGTGGTGAATTTTGATCCCTTATGAAGATAAAGTTGATGTTATTACCCAGTCAACATATTTTTCAGAGGGGGTGCGAATTTTAATGTGTTGTGATGATGATGATGATGATGATCATCATCATCATCATCATGACGATTGTAAGTGTGGAGCAACGTCCAGGTTGGGGCGAACATGTTTGAAACCACCAACAATCCAATAAGTAGTTGTAATAGTGGGTCTTATATACAAATCCAGTCACCGCCCTAGTCCATTTGTTGCCTCCCATCGAGGCCTCCCCCAGGAAGTCATCGAAGGTCAAGGGCCAGACCAAGTGCCCGAAGCGACGTTGGACTTCGACACCCAAACCTGAGGAAGTCGTCGCTTGGAGGCGCTTCAGCTGATAAGGATCTTCTATGGGCCCCATATGGCTCCATATCTGGGATTTCCGATGATCAAAAAAGTAAACTTACTGGTGCGTTTTACGTAGGGAATGGATGGGTTGCTGGGGGTTGCTGGGATTATGATGGATAATTAGCCAGTGGATCATTCCCGAAAATTCCCTACGTTTAGCACCAGTAAGTCAAGTTTGGGTTGAAAAAGCTCCATGAACTCATGAACTGTTGATATATCATGATATACCCTCTGGTAGACTAACGTAACTATGGAAAATCACATTTCTTAATAGGTAAATCCACTATAAATGGCCATGTTCAATAGCTATGTTAGTTTACCAGAGGGTATCCAGCTCGTATCAGAAGCGCCTTGTAGGCAAACTCTGCCCAATTCAACATGGATAAATCCCATGGTAGAATATGATGACAAAGGGTGCATTTTGGTGATTTCACAATGACATTTAAATTTAAGTAGGACCTATATAGTATGATACTGATAGATTGGGTTGTTGAGATTGTTTTAGTTTGTTTTATCTTTGTTCAGTTTGATTTCAGTTTGGCAGTCGTGGGGATCTGACCAACAAACATACTGTACTTTGACTGGGTGGATGTAAGGGAAAATCTCCAGTGAAGCATGCTGCAGCATGCTTATTGCCAAATGCGTAGGCATGGCGATCAATCAACGTCAATCAACCAGTGCTCAACTGACTTGTGTTCAACTATTCATCTTTGAGGGAAAATAAGCCGTGTTCAAAACCCTCTGTTGATATGGATTCCCTTAATAATGGATGATTAACATCCCCAATATAAAGGCCAGCATAATTTATCATCCAACCATCAACCATCATGTAGAATCATGTATATCATAATATCACAATTTTGATGGTTAAAACTCATATAGTTGATGGTTGAATCCCCACTAGATTCTAGACCAATCAACCGTGATAGAGGACAGAAGAGAGGAGAGAAGACCGCCATCTCCAAGGGTACAGGCCATTCATCTGCACGGCAAGCCCAGTGGTATTCATCTGGTTGGTGGTATACCTACCCCTCTGAAAATATGAAAGTCAGGTGGGATGATGACATTCCCAATATGGAAAGATACCCTCTGGTAAACTAACATAACTATGGAAAATCACCATTTTCAATGGGAAAATCCACTATAAATGGCCATTTTCAATAGCAAACTGTTAAATTCCCAGAGGATAATCCATTCATGTTCCAAACCACCAACCAGTCATCATACCAGTCACATACGGCTGGAGCTTTCCGAAGTTTCGTTCATCTTTTTGGTTTCAATACTAAACTGGTCACTGGTCTAAGTTTGGATGCCGCCATTTTGGGAAACCCGAAAAACATGCCCTATGGCCCATGGCAATGAAGACGTTTCGAACTGGAAGCCAGTCCATTTAGGTTAATGATTTACCCATGACACATGATGATTTTTCATAGCAAACCATGAAGCTGCCAGAGGGTGACTAGCTTTATGTCACCCCATCCAACTCCAACTACTTTGAAAGTAATTTCCGCTTATCCCAGTTGGAAGTCAACGTATATACCTAAGGCTTGGGGAACCCCAAACTTGTAGGCAGATACTTAGTGTCGTACGGTAACATCCAGTACTGTATGTAATCAACGTTATGGCCCCAGCTACAAGTTTAAAATATATACATTGTATACATAGCAACCTCAAAATAGATAGACAAATGAAAAACCCTTGACAATCTGGACATATGAATATATGAGGTAAATATCATCGAGCTACCATCCTGGATTCACACTGAAATCGGCATGGTCTACTCAGATACCAAGTACAGCAGGAGAACCTGAGCCTGGAAGCCAGGCGAAATTCGTTCATAATCGTTTTATATATCAACCATGTCTCTTCAAACATCTTCAAACATCTTCAAACAATAGTCAACAAACATCAGAAAAAAAACATGATCTCAAAAAAAACATTGATATTGTAGATTGATATCGATATCAAAACACCGGACCATATGCCGATCTCCATAGAAAAATCTAGCCATGCTGCGGTCGACAGACAGGGGGAGGATCACCGAAAGACCTTGCGCCAAGTCGGACCTCGCCGTTGAGCCGTGGGGCCTTGTTGCGTCCCTTTCTACTGCTGGGTTAACAGATATCCCAAAAATGATTGGATAAAAATGGATGAACAGAAACTAAAACCGTAAAACATATGATAATCCCCAATCAATTAAGGATAGTATAAGATAGCATAAGCTCTTATCATCAACCAAGGGTTTGATCTCTAGCCCCACAAAAATACGCCATTGACCCCGCATTTCACACGGATCCATAGCTCCATCCGTCATTTAAACGACGACATGGCTGTGGGTACTGTCAAAACCCCAAAAATACCTGGTGAAGCCCAAAATATCCTCTGGTTATGTCAAAATAGCTATTGAACATGACCATTTATGGTGGATTTACCCATTGAAAATGGTGATTTTCCATAATTATGTAAACGTTTACCAGAGGGTAACTGGGATTTATGGATGTTCATCCCACTAAAATTCTCAATCATAGCTTTTGACTCTTGACCCACCCCCACATACCCAAACGGGAATTTGAACCAACACAGATTCGGACAGTCACATCCAAATGTTCCTACGGCATCCAAGCTTGTGGGACTCTCTCTTTGGACAACGTGCTCATTATATCTACAATGTGGCCCCCCCTGGTTGTATGTTGGTTTATAACCCCATCTAACTATACTTATAAGCACTATAAACCCAAACGTGAAATTGTAGTTATTTAAGCACCAACGGTTCACGCTATCGAACGGGGGCCCCACATTGTACCAGTGATTGAATGCTGACATTGTCACCTCGGCACCTCACCAGACCGCTGAGAATCCCGGCTGAGAAATGGTTGACTTCTGTTGGGACACCAAGTCAAACCACTCTTTCGGAGCCTGCCATGGACTTTCCGAAATCGCCCTTGGATTGGAGGTGGTTTTTTTCGGGATCCTTGTGGCCTGGTGGATCTTCCAGCGCTATTCCAAGCGGAATTTGGATATCTCCAAGTACTTGTGGATACTTGGTGGCTCATCCCACTTAGTAAGTGGGTTATAACCCCAGTTATAAGTGGATTAACCCTACTTATCCCATTTATAACTGGGGTTATAACCCACTTACTAAGTGGGATGAGCCATCAAGTAGTAATACGGCCTGTAGGAATCTCTGACTCGTACTTCCAACCATCGGCTATCTGTCCATTAGTTGAAGTCCCGCTAGACATGGTAGGGCAACACTTTTTCGCGTCTTGCTACGCCTTCTTGTTGTTTGAAACATGTCGAACAAAAACCCTTTACCCTCCGGTAAACTAACATAACCATGGAAAATCACTATTTTTAATGGGTAAATCCACGAACTAAATGGGCATTTTCAATAGCAAACCGTTAAATTATCAGAGGGTATATTCCATCAAAAACCCTTTATTCATCTTTATTCAAGGTTGAGCTCCCACATCTTACAAATTCACTTCCCATCTTAAATGGTGACCTCCTGCAGCTGGCATTCGTTCATGCTCGGCCCAGAAGGCTTGCTTCGACATCATCTTCTGGTTGGTGGTTGAGCCTACCCCTCTGAAAAATATGAGTTCGTCAGTTGGGATGATGACATTCCCAACTGAATGGACAAATAATAAATGATCCAGACCACCAACCAGTCTTCCAATTCAAGTTGAGATCAAATGGAGACCCAGCCCCTGTTGGAACTTAGGATTTTTGGTGATTAGTTGCTCTAAATTCCCCAATTCAGGGCGAATTGCACCGCTAACCAATTGGTAAGCTACGCCCGGATTTGCTCAAGATAGATTGCCCATGATTGCCCACTTTCTTCAGCGTATCCTATGGATAATCATCATTATGCCGTGTAGTGCCAAATGCAAATCGCATTCAAAATTCTCAGATTTACAACAGGGGATAATATTGCAATCTCGATTTGATGTGGGTAAAACAATGCCATTTGCACCATCCCCCAATCATTCCCCCTTTATAGGTGGTATGGTTACCATTCCCGGTCATGGGTGGTAAAAATGGCATTTTACGTACCCTCTGGTACACTAACTATAGCTATGGAAAATCACAATCTTTAATAGGCAAGTCAAGTATGAATGGGCCATTTTCAATAGCTATGTTAAATTACCAGAGAGTATATGTATTCTAGTTAGTGTGCATTTTCTATAGTATATGGGTACGAGTTACCAGTTACCAATTAAAGATTGTGATTTTCCATAGCTATGTTAAATTACTAGAGCTGGTTGGTAGTATACCTACCCCTCTGAAAAATATGACTTCGTCAGTTGGGAGTATGTTTTTTATTCCCCCAAAAAAATAGGAAAACATATAAAAATATGCCATTCATGTTCCAGTCACCACCAACCAGAGATGGTATTTTCCGAGATTTCTTAGGTTCAGCAGTGGACACCCCACCTGGTCCAGCCTGGTCCAGCAGCGGCACAGGAACCACCAAGGCGACCGCAGCGATGCGGCACAACGGGCCTCAGTGATGTTTAAAAGATGTGATGTGATGCAACCAGTGACCAGTGAACCATGATGATCAATCATGTTATGCTGTTTTGATTTTTATATTGTTGGTGTAATGAAAAAAAACAATATGGATCAATATGGCATTTTTTGTTGGCAAACTATGGGAAAATGATGAAGAACTTTGGGGTTGTGGTGGTCTGAACATGGGAGGATAGGCCCGCCAAATTGCCATAGAGATTTAGGGAACTGATCATAAGCCATGATCAATGCCCTGGCTTGTAGAATGTGGGTGCCCCGTTCGATAGCGTGAACCGTTGGTGCTTAAATAACTACAATTTCACGTTTGGGTTTATAGTGCTTATGACGAACTAGTTACATGGGGTTATAAATCAACTTATAACTAGGAGGCCCCACATTGTAAGTGATCATGTCTATAAGATCAGTGATGGTAAAACCAAAAACATGATCTACAATAAGATAAGTGATGTTTTTTTTGTGATGGTGACTAAGATCATGTCTTTTCCAAACATGAGTGTTTTTTTTCGGTGATTTATAAGATTTACAAGTTGGAATCCTGTTGGAATCTGTAGTGATGCTAGATGATTTTAGCAACCAGTGGTTTTCGAAGGGATTTAAACAGGATTCAAAAAAATGATCATGAGATGTCCAACCGGGATATTCCCAACAAAAACAGCTTTTGCAAAACGGATGCACCAAAATTGAAGGAAACAGGTACCCTGCGAGGTCGTGAAGTGAGGATCTCAACCAGGGAGCTGGTTGAAGGAGATTTGGGGATGGGTCAAAACCCATGAAATTGCCATATTTTGGGGAATTAACATCCATTAGCCATCTATGACTTAGGGTACTTAGGCACCAAGGGACAGTTCGATTCCTGCTTGGACTTGGACAATCACACCACGAGCCCCGTTTTTTAGTTTAGTGTTCACCAAAAATGAGTACAAACCAGGCAGTGTGTCAAAACCTTGTACCCCTGGTGAACATCAAAATAGCTGGTAAATGGATGTTCATCCCACTAAAAATGTATCTATAGGTATTGACCCATACCCACCATTCAAGATTAATGAGTGTTATTACTATGACATTTTGTCACTGCTGCTATGTTTGTTTATATTTTTTTTTTAAAAAAAAAAACTGTTAATATACATAGTATGTGGTACATCACGTAATCGATGGGGAGTTCCGGTGCTCCTTCCTTGTTCTTCATTCCCGCACCGTTTTTGGGGGGCCTGACCTCGTTCTCCAACACCGCACTTGTTTTGGTAGCTAGATGCTTTGCATGCAATGCCTACCTTGTTCTCTGGGTGTTCCTACCTCGTTTTGCAATCTAAATAAAGTATTGTCTTTTTGACAATCCGGGGTACGTCCCGAGACTGCTCTTCACTTCACCAAAGTAAAGGCAGTCACTGATATAGACTGTTGCAAACTAACTGGATCTAAGTATGATTAAGTCTTTAAGTATATACTATATATATATTATACATATTATATATTATACATATTATATATTATATATATATTATAATATATTGTATCCTTATACCTGGGGGCCCACTCCATGAACCTCAAAGACCCTGTCCGGATCCCTTCAGTTCCCAAGGTCCCAACACTTCAACTGCACGGCCCAGTGCAATTGCGGTCGCATGGCGAAACGGGACCTGGAAGCGATTGGGAACCTTTTTTGGAACATTTTGGAACGCTGAAGCCTTGGTGGTTTTTGCCCACCTTTTTCGAACGCAAAATATATATAGGAAACTACGGGAATATTCATGAATAATGCCAACACCGGATTAATAACCTCCCCCCCAGAAGGTCAGAACTCTACCTTGTAGGTCCCCCCGTTAAGCACCCCTTAGTAAACGACCTCTTAACCATAAAATTTTGGATATGGCTTACGTGAATTGGCTGAAAGCGATGGGGGACATTGGGAATGAATAGGCAAATCCAAAGAAAACGCATTAGGGACATGGTGGTTGATTAATCAGGGGCAAACCCTGATTACTATTAATGGGGGACATGGGCTCATGGGGGGTACCCTTTGGGAGCTATCCAAACTGATGATTTTTATAAAGAATTTCATTAGAAATCGATCATTTGGGGAATAACTGTTTTTTGAAATTTTCAATGATCAACTTAAACCTTAAGTATAACAATGATGATTAAAACAAAGGTAAAAAACAATTGGAAATAAATAGAATTGGAAATAAAAATTGTTGGATAAACAAATGGATTTCAGTACAGGGGTTGATTAATCGGGCGTAGGCCAAAGTGTTTATTAATCCGGGGGGATCACCTGTTTTTTAATTACATTTTTTTGGGGGCAGTGGAGGTTGATTAATCGGGAGGGGTTGATTAATCCTGACTTGACATTATGCACGAATATGCTAGAATAGCTTAATAACATTAGCTGCATAAGATAAGCTATTGTCGATTGTTAAGTACAGTGTCTTACATTTGTATGCACATCGAACGCAAATCCTTTCACGCTGTTATTCTTCTGAACCTGAAAGGTAACCATTTGTTTGGGTGGGTAACCATTTGTTTGGGTGGGTTCCCTTGCCAAGCATCTTTAATTAAGGTCGGTTGTTGTGAGGTTGATGCAACTACTGTAAAATAGATTTTTGCTTCCTCATTTGATCCAGGAACCCCCAAAAAATCAAACACACACATATTCCCTATAGACTCACCAAGAACTAAAACTTCTCACTGGGAAAATAATCACAATCATCTTCAGCTTAAATCCAGGTCATGAGATTGGTCTCCCTGTCCATCACTGACGGTATAGTTTGCATCCGCTTACATCCTCATGTTCATCACTGATCATGTCCGAAGGTCAAATTCATTGCTAATTGGTGGTTTCAACCTTTCAACCACCCTAAAAATATGAAAGTCAGATTGGATCATCATCCCAATATATGGAAAAAAACAAAAAAGGTTCCAAACCACAAACCAGATTGGCTACCTTTGCACTTTTAACTCTCGAGGTAAGGGTTTGTCTGAAAATAAACTACCCCATCCCATCTGTTGCTTCATAATTTTCCCTATTTAAATGTATCTTTGCGTGGTATTTCCCAAGTTCAGACAGACCCATACCCTCTGGTACACGTTTACATAGCTATTGAAAATGGCCATTTAGTTCCTGGATTTATCCATTAAAAAATGGTGATTTTCCATAGTTATTTGTATGTTTACCAGAGGGTAACAATGAATCCTCATTATACCAGTTATTGCATTTTGATGCTTGTAAATATTACCCTCTGGTTATTTAACATAGCCATGGAAAATGGCCCTTTTATAGATGATTTTCCCAGCTATAAACCTCCATTTATGGTTGGGATTTTCCATGGCTATGTTAAATAACCAGAGGGTATAAATTACCATGGTATATTCCATTACGTGGATTATAATCCCATTAAACCCCATTAGATCCCATGAAACCCCATGAAAATCCCATGAAAATCCCATTATTGGTGGTTGTATTCCTCCAATATATCTCCAATATATCTCCAGATATTAATCCGTTCTTTCCTTCATGGCTTCAATGGTCTCACACCATGCCATCATCAATCCTCGCCTCAACGCCGCCACACCGGCAAGACCCAAGCGTCGACCTTCTTGGGGTAAGTCCTGCGAACGAACGCAGGGAATATGAATGTTGTTTACCTAAGATGATATGATGACAATCAGGGATTCTAGAGAAAAACATGTATATATATATATATATATACATATATATATACATATATATATACATATATATATATATATTATATATAGTCCATGTTTTTGTTGGATGTTTACTGTTTACCCATATATTTTAGGTACTTTGCGGGTCTAAGTAGATACTATAATGTTCAAATAACATAATGTTATTTGAATATATACTGTATATGATTATACCCAGACTCTCCCAATACCTATCAAAATTGTCTTTTATCCCATATGCCATATGTCTAGTACTTCTTTCATCTTTTTTGGTATTTGGAGGGTCTAGATATTTTCATTACCCTTCTATAGTCTTGAGGATGCCTGTGGGATTTATGTAACCATCAAGCGTCAACTTATAATGGCTACAATGGAGCTCAAATGAGATTGATCTTCAATACTGGGAATCACTAGTCGCAACTTTCTGCGTAAACCAACATGGTGGCCATTTTCAGAGGGAAAATCATGATCACCGTGGTATTTTAAGCGGGTACCCTATTTTCAGACAAAACCATATTGGGAAACCAGAAAATCATGAGTTCGTTCAAAGATGGAGTATGAAAAAAATGCGATACCGCCAGCGTGATTTGGCCATTGGGCAATGATGTCCTTTCAATCACTGGTTCTTGAATCAAGCCCCTCAAAGACAGCACCCACCGTCCCAAAACTGGGTTTCAACATTGGCTTTGGAATTTAGCCTCTGGTAATTTAACAGTTTGCTATCGAACATGGCGCATTTCGTTCGTTGATTTACCTATTGAAGTGTGTGATTTTCCATAGCTATATATGTTAGTTTACCAGAGGGTATATTCCATTACGTGGATTATAATCCCATTAAACCCCATTAGATCCCATGAAACCCCATTAATCCCATTATTGGTGGTTGTATTCCTCCAATATATCCCCAATATATCTCCAAAATGTGGTAGAACTCTTGTCATGGGGATTCAAGAAAGAAACCCCCGAAGCTCACCCCGCAACAATAGATGGTTTTACTGTGGATGGTTGCGAAATCCTGAACCAGTTGATAAATGATTTACTCCATTATTTATAGGTTTTCTAGCATCCTTTTGGTGGTGCAGGATTTCGCAACCATCCACAGCAGAGATGTTGTTGGTGGCCACCCACATGATGGGCTCATGAGTGGTTAATAAACCCCAACCTTGTTATCACTGGATTGGTTGAAACGAAAATCGAAACCGGAAAGCATGGCTTTCCCCATGAAATATAGGGGTTTCCTGTAAATGTTCCCTTCATAATGGAATTCAATGGTATATCAAATATAATTTTCCAACAAAAATTAATGATATTGACCCTCTGGTAATTTAACATAACTATTAAAAATTACCATGCTATTGATGGGTAAATCAATTATTTCGACTGGGCCATTTTCCAGTTCGCAAACTGTTAGTCATTACCAGAGGGTACTATTTTCCAGTCCACTGATATTCATGGAATATCAACCTTGGGCATCCACGTCATCCACGGCCCTTCGTCACGCCTGAGGGCAACTGGGCGGAGACCCACCTCAGTTCCGCATGGCTCGTCCAAAGGTTGGAGAAACTAGGCTTTATGGAGGATGTCACGAACTAGTTGGTCTCTTTTCTCAGATATCCCTAATGTTTGAATATACAATGTTGGTTTACAACCCGAGTGAAATTGCTGGATCCATAGTCTTTTGAAGCCCTGAGAACAATAGGAAAAGTAGATAAAATATGATGAAATATGATAAGCTATGATAACATATGAGTTGTGTTTTTTTTTCTGATGTAGGGTGTTATCATTTTATAGGTACCTACGCGAGGCTTACATTTCGCGTACGCGCGCACAATTTCAGCCTACGCGGAAGCTTGGGTGGGGAGTGGTTGCCTCGCAGGCCTACGCGCGAGGTTTTATGCAATTTTAAACTGAATATGCCTACGCGGCCACAGTCTCAGCAACATTTTCGTATGATTGCGCACCCTTTTACAAAGCTGTTCATGACCCAATGATCGCACTAAAGACAATGAGGGGGAAGAGGGCCAATGAGGGCCATGTGATTATTCATTGGTTTTGACATGGTGAGAGGACATTAGGCAACTACCTATTTCGCAAAAAAAGCATCGAGCACGTTGAGCGCGCGTTTTTTCCCAGTCCGCAGATGACTCAAACGAAGAGGAGGAAGAGGAACTTGAAGAAGAAGAAAAAGAAGAAATGATTCCGCAGGTCAAAGACGCTGGTTCTGCCGTCGCTTCTTGGCAGCAGGGAAACAACATATAATATATGTTGCAGGGGCATGTTTGGGGGAATCGCTGGTCATGAGAGTTTTTGCCTACGCGTTGCCTACTTTTCGCCTACGCGGTGCCTACGCAGGGGGAGCTCCTTTATTTTCGAATTTTGGCCATGCAAACTTCGAGGCTTGAGACTCTGCAGAAAAGGGAACGGAACAGTTCCATTAGCTTTTGTTTCTCAGCAAACCAGTTGCCATCCCTAAGGATCAAAAGATGGTGCTATAAATTCACGTATATCAGAAAGTAGTTGTTTTTAAGCTACTTAGGGGTTAAAGGGTGGTAAGTGCATCAAATTCCCATACTTAACGGAACTCGTGTTTTTCCGATAAAATTGGGAGCCAGATTCAGAGCAACACCAAGAATCTCAAAGCCATGTGTTTTTGTCTGTCCATGTGTTTTTGTCTGTCCATGTGTTTTGGTTGTCACGGGCTGTCACGGCCTGTCACGGTCGTTTTCCGATAAGTCAACATTTTTAGTAAGAAAATATGCATTCGTCACGGGGTGTCACGGATTCGTCACGGTCTGTCACGCACAACCCAAAAGTAGATCCTGACAAATTTTGACATATTGGGTCTTTTAATCATTACTGTTGCCTAGACATCCAGGAAAATCCGACAAAAATCCGATAAACATATTTAAAAATCCGATAAGTATATGTTTTTGGGCATTGTCAGAAAAGTACCCTTGTGGGACCTACTTTGCCGATTTGTCTACTTCGATCCTCAGGGTATCTTTTAATTACTTGTGTTTTTTGGACAGCGGAAATTTCACATGCCGCATCGAGCTACACTCATTACACCCTTCATTCTTGACCCACAGGCTGCACAATTCGTCGACTCCGCGGTCGCCTACGCGGCGTCTGCCGCAAAATGAAGCAAAATATGCCTACGCCAGCCTACGCCCCCCAGCAAACTGCCTACATCCAACCATGTGCAGGTCAACTCTCATATAAATCTTTACTTGTAAAAAAAAACTCTGCTCATATGATAAAATAATATGGCGACATATTGTGAATATGATGAAATGAACTACTTTTTTCCCTATATCTGCTGACAGCAAGAATAGAAGATCTAAGATGCAGCAGGAGGATATTCCAATGCCGAATCCAATAGGGAAATCCTATTCCAACAGAATCTGTTGAGCCTCTTCCAGGCTGCCAGAGCCGAATCCGCCTTCCCCCGTGTAACTCGCTAGGCTTGTTTCAATGGTCATCGATAGTCATTACCTACTGTATCATGGGATGATCAGTCCCTGATGATGACATTCAGCAATATTCACCAGCATATCTTCAAGCTGCTCCGCAACTTCAGGCATAGGGTCGGTGGCTTACACCCGTCCTATTTTCAACCATAAAACCAAGGTATACAAGGTGGTGCCCCATAGTCAGCAAAGTTGGTTTATGACTACTCTAACCTGGGTTTTTATCAATAATTCACTAACCTGAATAGTTGGGCCATTTTGGGATGATTTCCCTTATTAACCATGGTTCCAGGCTTCGGGAGTGATCCAGTCAACAATGGAAATCCAAACATAATCGGTATGAATCCCTCTTAATGGGTTGATGGCCATCCAGCCCGGTGGAAATATAAGTATGTATATATATATATGTATATATATATGTATATATATATACAATATATATATATATATATATATATATATAATAAAATACAAGATATATATATATATATATATATATATATGAATCCAGCTTTGACAAAAAGGATGGGAAAAGCATGCCAACAACAATCACTCCAGCCAGCAACCAGATTCAAGCTCATCATCCCATCATGCCACATCCCCAGCATTGTCAGCCGTTTGTGATGTCTTGTTATTGGTGAAACCATGTTTGGCTAATTCTGAGGTCATTCTGGGATGATTCCCGCTACTCATGCGTCATGCTACGCTATCGTATGTTCTTTTGAACTTTGCGCTCATGGGTCATGCTACGCACCCCTCCGTGACACAATATGTGTTCATGTGGTGCTGGTGTTCAAGCTTACAGAATCCAGATCCTAAAAGGTTCTTGGAAGAACTGGAGGCGCTGCTCTGACCAAAAGACGGCTAAAAACATGTGACGACAAATTAGTTTCAGGTTGGCCAAAAAAAAACAAAAATGGTAGTTTCGTATAGGCTAAATCACTGTTTTCGTTCTACTGCTTGTGAATAAGGGGTTAACGACCTTGAAAGTACAATCACACAAATTCCTGTTGGCACGAGCTCATCAAACATGATCAACAACATCCCATTGATCAAAAACAACACGGCCATCTAAAGGCCGTGCTCCTAGTTGGATCCACCATAAACCATGGGTCTTGGAGCTATGATACCACAGTAATGATCCATAATAAGGCCCCAGTAAAAAAAAAAAATGGTTGGTGGTATACCTACCCCTCTGAAAAATGATGGACTTTGTCAGTTGGGATGATTATTCCATTCCCAACTGAATGGACAAATAGTCCATTCATGTTCCAAACCACCAACCAGAAAACCATCATATTCCCATTGTTGTTGGTTTATATTCTATGAAAAACCACTATAAAAACCACTCTGAACCATCATAACCCACTAGAAAGTGTACTGTGCGTCAACGTAACCCCGAATGAACCGAGGCACAAAGCTTGCACCCGAAATCGCTGGAAGAATTCCTTGGCAGCGACTGGGAGGGTCGTTGATTGGTCGTTGTTGGTCCTGGATGACGGGGGACTTAGCATGAAACATGGAGAACAAATCCATAATATCGAGTTCAAACCATGTTTAAACCATGTTTAAGTCATGTTTAAACCATGTGATGTGTTTCTACAAACGCAAGCCTCGAATATTGCGCTAAAACAAATACCTAACTTGAGATGGATGTGACCTCCAAACAGACACAGTATCATCCAAAAACAATGCAGCAAAGACATTGTCAGCGTTGCAACCATACAAATCCCATTTCAGAGACCCCCTTTCAGAAATGTGTAGAGAAGGTTTATGGAAGGGGGTGAATCTTGACAACAATCGCAATCAGCAGGGATAGTGAGGGCGAGTGTTAACATGTTGTTAACCACGATGAAGGCACCAGCCTTCGCTCTCCAACTCCGCCAATATCTATGAGGAATCTACACGGTGGCCCTAGAAAGCTAAGTTGGTTTATAACTAGTTTAACTGCTTAACTATGATTTACGGTAGATATATTTCAAACAGCTTCATGAAACTTATAGTCATAAACCAACTTCATAAAATCCTTTGGGGCCCCTATACGACCTGGGAGTTGGTTTATAAACCCAGCTAATTCGATCCAGAAACCATCGTTCACCATGAAGATCATAAGCAAATGAACCAACTATGAACCCAGGAACCCAGGAACCCAGTGCCCAGGAGTTGGTTTATCAACCCCTTAAGAGATCCTTGGGAGGTCCCAGCTTTGTAAATTCACGAGCCACCCATGGGACCCCCATGGGACCCCTTGGGATCCCATGGGACCCATCCAGCATCATCCAGGCACTCGAAGGAACAGCGCTGGCATCGCCAGAACTGGATTTCGCCACCCTTGTAGACCACGAACCTGCCCCAAGACCCCCAAGGCTTAAGGCCCAACGCCGGCCCCGCGGGAACGGCAAGTGTCTGGCTGTGACCTGTTGGTGATAAAGAACCTTCCTGACCATGAGGGTTTAACAGTTTAACATACTTTAACATACTTTAACCATCAAACGTATGGGGCCCCATATAATAAATGATGTGTTGGTCATGATTCCTGCAAGTTTCATCGACCCAAAGGGCCCCAGGGCTAACCTGACCCCGAGAAATGCGCCATGGGGATGGGTATGGATGGTACAGATCATCGGAATCGTAACAAATCACTGTTTATGTCTTGGCATGGCATTTCTGAAACTACTTATTGATACTAATTATATTATATATCCATAGAAGTTAATGATTACCCCATCCCATCTTTGGATTAGATACTAATTATACATTAGATACATTAGAAAATGCAATGTTAAGCCACAAGAAGTGGACATCACATATATATATATATATATATATATATATATATATGTATCATGACATAAGCTGGGATTTACGATGATTTACGGGAACCAAGATGAACCAAGTACGGACCGGACCGTTCGGAAGGACCAGGGACTGGTAGGAACTTTCGCAGTGATCTCAGGGGATGATCCTCAACAAATCTGCAACTTGTGGATGACAAATCATTGGTTTATCTAGAAATCTTACTGCTTTAACGAAGTGTTGTAATGAAATTGGACCAATTATGATAAGAAAACACCATTGCAATATATATATATATAATATAAACCAATCTTACATTGGTTTAAGTGTAACGGAAAACATTTGCCCATCGTGCAGAAACTGAACAATGCCAAGTTTCTGCTTAACTTGAAAAAGAAAGTAAACAAGGGGAACAATCGAGGTTACCAGTGCTTAGACTGAATTTACAATTCCCAACTTGCAGTGGATCATTCCAGCATATCACCTACATCACATCATGGAAGTGGTTAGTCTAGTGGGTTATTTCTATGGGATGCTTACCAAACATATTGAGATGGCGAATATTTGATAGCCCGCAAATTTGAATAGTTTTGCTGGTTATGGTTATTTTCCTTTAGCAAAAAACTAAACGATTAAATCAATGGCCATTTGAGGAACCTAAATTGGAGGTACCTACCATATATAAGGCCTTAGTTTCAGGGAATATCCCCACAATTCATATGGCCAAACATATGGTACGTTTACGTACCTCCATTTTAGGATCCTGAAGATCTCCCATTGGTTGGGGATGAAGATATACCATCTGGTAAACGTTTACATAACTATGGGAAATTACCATTTTTAATGGGTAAATCCACTATATCACCATTTTTAATGGGTAAATCACCATTTTGAATGGGAAAATCCACTATATCACCATTTTTAGTGGGAAAATCACCATTTTTAGTAGCTATGTAAACGTTTACCAAACGGTAGTTATGTAACGGTCATGACTGGAGTGTGAAAAATAAATCCCAGGAAGGCAAGAGTGGATCTGGGCCGCCAGGGGACTTTGACCGAGGAGAAATGGGCTTCAACAATGTACAATTATATAAATATAACCACATTGAATTCTTAGATGGAGCCTGTAGATGGTTGACTCTGGAAGCTACATTTCAGGTGCGTTTTCTGGTACGCGGCTCGAACGAGTCCAATCTTTCTAAACCTGGTTTATCAGTCGCACCTTTCCCAGAGCTACTTCCCAAACGCGCAATTCAAATCAACAATTCCATAACTTCTGACGTTTGAGTGGCTTAAATCATTCACGTGTAAGTCACGTCATCATATTCATACACATTTTACATGGTAGTCAGTCTACCAGCTACCAGACCAACGCTGATTTTTTGACAAAATTCCTGATCTGATTCCTGTCTTTCCTCCTGATCGCCACTGGTTGGCGACATACTGAATCATTGCCTCATCGTCTGTCAAGCGTAGATTGGGGAGAAAGGATTCAATGGAGCGCCACCTTTCGTGGCCTTCAAAATTTAACTTCCATGATCCATAGTTCATCTGCCTGTTGGGAAAGAGGATGCAAGATCCTCTTGATGAAAATGGAGTGTACACATTCCGCATGTGGTACAGCTCGAGAAGCTCGAGGTAGATAGTGGGCAGAAGTGAAATCTGGCTGGTGGTGCCCCCAAGTTATTGGTTGGTTTATAAGCCTCATCCAACTAGTTCGATATATATCTACTATAAACATCTGGCTAAATTCTGTAGTTACCCTCTGGTAAATGTTTACATAACTGTGACATAACTATGGAACATCACCATGCTATTCATGGGTAAATCCACTATAAATGGCTATATTATGCTATATTCAATAGCTATTTTGACATAACCAGAGGGTAACGTACAAAAAAACTTTCAGTACAATTTCTCTTGCAGAACATTGTGTCACAATGCAACACAGACAAAAATCATCGAGTGAGGGGACTCATCCATCGATCCGAATCTGTCGTTGCCGTTTTGAGTTTGGACCTTCAGCCCAGCTTGAACTTCTTCACTTAGACGTGTTTGTTCAGCGGAAATCATCGGAAATCTGGGATCACGAAGCTGTTTCCTTTGAAGGTTCCGAATGGCTTGAGCTCATCCCGTGCAGTGCAGTGGCCAGAAGGTTTGCACAGCATACAATACACTACTGGCTACAGTGCAGTCAAAAAATGCTTGACATTTTCGATACCTGGTGGTTTCAACCATCAAAAATGATGGACTTCGTCAATGGGGGATGACATCCCATATATTACCACCAACCAACCAGGATAAAGCACACGTTCTCCCAGGGGTGAGGACGTCCACCAACATCGCGCGTATTTACCGGTTTAGTCGTTAGTTATTAGATGTTATCGGTTTAGTCTTGCGGAAATTAGCTGCTTAGCGTGTATATGATTGTATATGATTGTATATGACCGTATATGATTGTATATGATTGTATATGCATGTTAATATATATATATACATACATGCAAGGTGAGGCCCCCAGCTATAAGTTGGTTTAAAACACATTGACTAGTTAGTTCGGTCTATCCCCCCTAATCAATCCAAAACCAAGTTATGTGACATGTGTGTCAACATAGCAATTTTGTCAGATCGCGGGCCTCACCCTGTGAAAATCATTAATTAAAATGGTCATGTTTTTAAAAAACAAGTAATACAACCTCAGTTATATACATATTTTATATAGGGGCCCGCTTTACATATACAATACATTCATACATCCCCGTGTATAAATCACCACTGGTATGATCAATCAAATGGATAAATCTCAGTGATTCATGGGGCTTATATATATATATATGATATATGATATATATATTGTGTATATATATATTATATATTATATATACATATATATTATATTATATACAGTATATAAACTGGTGATAATATGGATATATCCCAAAAAAACACTGGTGATATTGATCTATTCGTTTTCTTTTAAACGGTGTGTATCCCTCGCTGAAACGATCCCATGATCCCGAGCTGCCTTCGACGCAGCGGGATCAGAGTGCCTCAGTGGGTTATAACCCCAGTGATTGACATGGGATTTTTGTAGGGTTAATCCACTTATAATTGGGGTGAACTAACTCACTTACGAGCCGTGGGATGAGTTTCCAAAGTTTGGCCTATTTTTTGTGAAACACAAATAGAGTGTCTTACTATGCATTTCAGGTATGTAATTATTGATTGAGATTGAGATTTCACAGATATTCTTGGTAAAAGATATAGTCTTGGTATGTCTTGGTTCCATGGATCCACATATGGAGATATTTCAAACAGAAATGATGCTGACTCTTTGAGTTGTTCTTTTTAGGATCATAAACCTACCATGACTGGGATGGTTCACCCCCATAAATATGTTGATGACTTGGGAATGGGGAAGATTACATTACCTGGTTGGTGGCTTCAACCAACCCCTCTGAAAAATATATAAACATATGAGTTCGTCAGTTGGGAGTATGAAATTCCCAACTGAATGGAAAAATAATCCATTCATGTTCCAAATTAGATTAACATGATGTTAATGGGATGATATCACCATATACATCATATACATCCCATTAATATTCCATTAATATCACCATGTTCCAAACCACCAACTTGATGAGAATTCCAAGCTACTCTTTTGAACCCGGATCCTTTCGTAACGAAATCTGCTTCTGGATGGAGGCCATGAAAAGCGTAAGCGTAGCGCTGGCGCGTTTGCGTAGCGCCTCGAAGACGAGGCATGACGAGCCAGGAGTTGTGCCCACCGCAAATGCCAGAGGGCAATCTCTGTGGTCTTCAAGGACTCGACACATTCTGAGGAGATGCCTAACTGCCTAACTCCTTCGCTCTGGCTTTGAACTGAGGTCTACTTTCTGAGATAGACATGGCTTGAATAACCCCAAAACATAAGGCCTGAAGTGTACACGGTTTCAACGTGAGCAATGGTATAATGGACCGCAAATCACGCAAAGATTAGCAAAATACATGTAGTTCGCGGAAGGAACCATCAAAACAAGAAAATACACAAATCGGCCGGCCATTTCAAGATACCGGTAGTTCAATGAACCACAGAATTTGGGAATGACCTCTAGTTCATGGATGGAACCATTTTGGAACTCTGTGCTATCACAACACCCTGAACGGTCACCTTTAATGGCCGTGATCATCTGTGATCCGTAAGCTCTGGGTCCATGCTCAACCCTGGATTGGAGTGATCAAGTGAGTCATCTTGAGGCATCTTGAGTTCCTTTTCATGTTCGGTCTTCCCATGTATTCCCTGGTTGGTGGTTTCAACCTACCCCTCTGAAAAATATGAAAGTCAGTTGGGAGTATGAAATTCCCAACTGAATGGGAAAAAAACAAATGTTCCAAACTACCAACCAGTGATTATTAACTATTATTACGCATCATTAACCATCATTATCCCATACTAAACCTTCATGTTCCAGTCACCACCAAGCAGATTCCCATAAGTCATCAGATGTCCACAGTTCCACGAGGTTCCATGGATCCAGAGATGTAGTACTGGTTAGTACTCTGGGAAAATATGCTGGGGATATTAGGCCTGCCAAATTTTTTCAAATGGATTTACATCATGAAAGTAAAGTATAATGATTATAATGTATGTTCTGTGACTGCCCCTCTCTTTACTTTCTTGGCTCAGTGATCCGTAGTGGTTGAAGATGTCAACCGCTCTTTTTTTGGACCTTTGTGTACCACACGAACCCCCCATAGGTGACCTCTCATAGGTTTCAACAAGAAGCCCTTGGAACAATGGCTCTTGGGGACCAGACTCGCCCTGAAACAACCATCCTGATGATTGGGCTGGTAACGTATGGTGGAATCCCTATAATCTTAACTGGTTGCTGGTTGAGCCACCCCTCTGAAAAATATTAGTCAGTTGGGATGATTTGTCCCAACATATGGAAACAAAAAAATGTTCCAAACCACCAACCAGGTTAAAGTCTAACATCTTGACTGCCCAGTTGTACCCTGATGTTTCCACTGCTTGGAGGCCCTGCCAGGTTGAACCACCGCATGGTCCAAGCCTTCAATTGAAAGCTCCTGCGCCACACCCGACATGGCAGGTGTCTGAGGGGGTCCAGGACTGACCAAAGATTTGGGGCTGAAGCATGCTGAAGCAGCAGAAATGCGGCATTTGACTCACAAAAAAAAAACGGTTGAAACAACAACGACTGCACCGAAAAATTGAATCAGCTGATCAGCTGGGGCTTTGAGGTCGGTTCTTTTCTCAAAGAACCATCAGACTGATGGATGGTTTTTCGGGACATCACCAAAGATACATCAGCTGCCTGGTTGCTCCATCACTAATCACCAAACCTTTCCCGTAGCTTGTTCTAGAAACTCTTAGACTCTAATCTGGGGCCCAAAAATGCTAAAAAAAAAAGTTTTTGTCCTTCAGTGGTTAAGGGGATTGGCAATCTTAATCTAAGAGATTCAAATATGAACATCTAAAGCGGAAACAACGAATCTTTGTCTTATCTCCCCGTGCCGGCTGGAACTCTTGCGATTCAAGTACTAACAAACATTCAAAAATATGTTTCTTTAGAATAAAAATCTATATTTTAAACATATTTTTAACATATTTTAACAGTATTTAAACCATATATATATATATATCATAAACCATGAATTCTACCGTGATGCTTGCAGGTGCTCCCGTGGCACAATGATAAATGGATGGATCAGATATTATGAACCATATGTGCCATGGTCAAAAGATTGCATATGGTTTAAGGTCATCCCACTATTGTTAGAATGTCCTTTTAATGAATACCGTATCCCCAGGATATCTTCCATATATCCCATCTGTAGATAATTAAACACATAGGTAGGCTCCATTTATCTTCCATATAATACTCCCATGCCCCATTTATCTTCGTTAATATATAGAGATGTAGAGATGATCAATTGCATCCCATTAGATTTCCCATATATTCACACTATATCGTATCATGATTGTGTTTATCCCATATAGCCATAACACGTATATTTATATATATATATACATATTATGTAATATTGAAGACAGATTCCCCATTAATCAAAACATATCATGATAACTGTGCAATGTCATTATCATGGCAAGTGAATTTTACACCATATAATGTGTATATCTATTTGGGCATGAGATATTATGTTTAAACATATCAGTTATAATTTTATTACTATATCATAACATATGTGCTATAATAATTTACATCGTTAACTAACAGTAATTGTACACTGGTTGGTGGTTTCAACCCCTCTGCACAAATATGAAAGTCAGTTGGGGTTATTCTTCCCAATATGTGGAAACATAACATATGTTCCAAACCACCAACCAGTATAATTTAAATTCATATGATATTAATATGATGATATCACCATATACATCATATACATAATACCAATTTATATCCCATTAATATCATCATGATGTGTTTTTCACCACTCAGTCCCACTTTCGGTCCTCAGGATGGACCTGTCGCAAGGAACGGCCCTGGAGCAGCAGCAAGCAACCGAAGAGAACACCTCAACCAGGCGAGGCCCCCCGGGCCAGAGAAGAAACGATAGGAAAAATGGTGTTTTTTTCACATGAAACAAAAAGGATTGAATGGGATTGATATGGGTCATTAAATGTCCCCATTGAACATCACCCAACCATGAATGGTATATGGTCAATGCCATGGCTATTATAAGGTGATGTCCAATATTCCCAAAATGGGACAGTTACCAACCCCTGATTGATATGCATCCTGCTGATGCTGATTTGTGATAGATAAGTTTATGCACATAACTTGCTTAGGAATTATGCTAATTGGTAGATTTATCTACACTTACTGTTATCTATAAACCAACAAGCATATCTAAGGGCCACCATCGGGAAGCACGCGCACATTTAACATGTAACCATTCGGACTGGTTCCGCCCAAAAGTCAACCGTTGCCATGGTTGTGACATGTTTAGACCGAAACCGCGAACAAGTTTGAACATGAGGTATGAATAAGCAACTTTTCAAAAATAAACAAATATATAACTATGTATATTGAAATTGTATAGTACAAACAAGACATGTATAATGATCTTTATATTTATATATATATAGCATCAAATAATTTAATTGTGTGTACTGTATATATATATGGTAATCTTAGATACCTGTCAAACCCAAATGCAGATGTATAATATATAACATTAACTACTGATATATTGATATATATATATACACATACATATATATATATATAGATAGGTAACATTAACTATGTGTACTGTAAATATATATATATATATATTATATTATATTATAGATAATGCATACTAACTAGAATACATATCCCATAGGATCCATGGTGCTGGTATATATGCTAACATTGGGGGTATGTTGATGGGATTCATGTTACCATATATAGCAGCACCATGGATCCTATGGGTATAGATACAAGTCCTGTTCCCAATGTGGCCTTTCTGCAAGACCAAGGCTTGGTCTTGACATCGCCGGAATTCCATCCCCACCTGCGAGCAGGGATAGCAGGGGGCCGAAACAAGAGCTTTGCAACTCGAAGATGGGGATATTACCCTCTGGTAAACTAACATAGCTATTGAAAATGGCCATTTATAGTGGATTTATCCATTAAAAATGGTGATTTTCCATAGTTACGTTAGTTTACCAGAGGGTAGACCAACTATTGTGAAAAATGCTGGTCTAATATCAGAATATGGTTTAATAATGTTTAATTGGAAACAAATGTGGTTTCATAATGTTTAATATCATGGTTTTAATCACCACATATGATGAAGGGAACATCTAGAGCATGGGTTAAAGGGAATAGGGCATATTTCCTCTGTAGTCCAGTGCACAAAGAAGATAATGCATTTTCCCTTGAACAAAGATAGGAATATTATTATGGATTGGTACTAAACATGAAGATATTAGATCAGCTATTGTCAACAATGGTGGTTTAATATGGTCTGAATTCACCACATGTGATGATCAATGCATGTCTGGTGTTGTTGTTTGACCATTTCATACCAAAATTTCGAACAGAGTCCAGTATCAAACGATTGGTTAAAGAGAAATTTGACCCCAGAAACCTGTGTTTTTACTATCAATATAGGGGTTTCCTGCAAGTGTTCCCCTAAACCAATCCAATGATACAAGACCAACTACTTCATCTAATGGCATATAGTGGGATATGATGGACTCTATATATATAATATTATGGAAGGATATGATGGGATATACAAGGAAACACTATGATATTTGGGCTTGTTGCTTTGTCTCGAAACTCTAGGATATCCCCAAGGCCCAGGAGGCTTTTCAGAAAGGCCCAGCAGCTGGGTTTCGGATGGATTCACCACTACCAATTGTAGCCGGTATACACACTGGACAGAGATTCACGAGATGATGTAGGAAATGCAAACTATAGATATGGTATGAACATAGATGTTAAAAACCGTGATATATCAGGCACTATTCTTATAACATCTTATCTAATCATGGCCAATCAGCCAGACAAACTGCAAAAAAATGAAAAATCTTAGCTGGTGAACGTAGATAATCCCATTGATACCAAAAGAATCCAAAAGACTAAAGGATTAAAGTACCCATCCAAGATTGACCTAGATATGTTTGGGCCCGTTGGTGGTATACCATTTGCTAAGATCATGCTGTTGCGCAAAGTTCGCAGTGTGTTCAGCATGGGTTTCACTGTCGTGACGACACTGTAAAAGGGTCATCAGCTAATTTTGGTCACATGAGTTTGTCCACACAGGGGATACCCTCTGGTAAATTAACAGTTCGACCCTGAAAATCACCAATTTTTAGAGGAAACTAATCTTCCAACCCATATCTACCAGGGTCTATGTTAATTTACTGGAGGGTACATAAATCATCATAAAACTGCAATTGCCAGAGTTTGTCTACTTTTCTTTGCAGCATGACTGAAACCATCCATTTGCAAGCATAATTGACCCAACATGTCCCAACTATAAAACAAACACCAGCCCCTGTGTTTTTCTTCGCCTCCAACTCGACCAATAGTTCCAACCTGAGGCAGGCCTATTTACATTAAATATTATAGATCAATTAACAACTAATATGACATAGTTGTGGTCAATTATAGATAATGCCAGTTAACTGACCATATGCCATTTAATGGAATTTGTTCATGGATTTTACTATGGATTTTAGCCTTTAAATCCCTTTAACATAAATAATAGATGATAATAGTTGATACTCCCAGTTCTTGAATAAAGTTAATAGATGATAATAGTTGATAAATAATAGATAATAATGGCATTATCACAAATCTCCCAGTTCTTTTTCATAAAGGCCACTCCAGGCAGGAAGTCTTCGTGCCGCGGCAAGCGTGCTTCGGTTCATTTCCATGGCTGGAGAATTCCCCAACTAAGTGGATTCGCTGTTCCTGTTGTGAAACTGACCATTTTATAGGGCAATGGCAATGGGCATTTTCCATTGCTAGATTACCCGGCCTGGTTATGTCAAAATAGCTATTGAAAATGACCATTTATAGTGGATTTTCCCATTGAAAATGGTGATTTTCTATAGTTATGTTACCAGAGGGTACCGGATGATATAAGAATGTATCACATACAATAACTGGCCGTTTGACCTTACTTATCCTATAGCAGCGTTGAACCAAGCCACAAGTCCTGGGATGAACCACCAACTACATCCAACTACAAGGCGAGGCTTTCCAGTTATGAGTTATATTAAGTTATAAACCCATGAAATCCCATGAACTCGTTCGTTATATCCCCCCTAATCAGCCCAACAGTTCACCTACAGTAGTTCGTACGAACTCTGCGTCAACCAACCTACTTCGCGATTTCATTGGCGGCCAGGGGGCCTCACTGGTTCTACCGTGATCTTTGTGCACAAACATTGCAGGAATTACAAGCAACAAAACAATATATAATACAGTATTTTGTTGATGATTCATGGATATCATGTACTATTATTATACAATATTATATAATGTATGCATATGTATGTATAGTATATGATGACTTATATGGGGGTTGTCCTAAATTACTGTTCCCACAAAGGCCTCTTGGGCCGAGCTTGCGCCAACCTTGCGCGTTTCTTGCGCGACCACACTCCCGGATCACTTTCATCATTTCAGTTGCCTTT
>Ga0126342_10003850_pt1 | contig 25179 bp, 23 predicted proteins | sample Cyp1metagenome_FD_92528 | JGI IMG/M metagenome (GOLD analysis project Ga0126342, IMG submission 92528) | Coral microbial communities from Lord Howe Island, Old Settlement Bay, Australia - Cyphastrea 1 metagenome | ecosystem: Host-associated > Invertebrates > Cnidaria > Coral ... | reverse complement strand
TACGAAGCTGGACCTCAGAAATGCTGCCAATAGCTTGCAAATAGAAGGGAATTGGGGCTACTACCTGGGGACCCAACCCATGGGGGGGGGTGGAGAGACGGAGGACGGGACCATATATATATATACAGTATATGTATATATATATATTTATAGCATATTGTCGATGTTGGGAAAAGTGTGAAAGAATGGGGGGAAAAGCCGTCGGGTCGAGATATTGCCATCTGTGGGATGGCGAAGCGCAACCCAGAGAATGCTTTTTAGATACATATGCGTATATCTATACAATACATGATATACGGAAATGAATGGAAATGAGGAAGCAAGGGTTGGAATCCCCTTTCTATTTCTGTGAAATTTGGGCTAGCCCATGATTTTAGCCGCCGATCCAACAATAGAATTAGCTCTTGACAGCCTCCAAAAGTGGAAAACGACCTCAGAAATTGCATGGGGTACTGTAACTACTTTCGACCAAGAAACCAATTTGATTTCGTACAAATTTTGGCACCTATGATAAACTGGTTTTTTTCTGCATAAATACGCGATCTCTCGTACCACATTTCCCCCCTACTTATCATCATTTCCAGTGACCTCGTGCTGATGTCGCTCTAATATACCCAAAACCTCATGCTCCTTTATAAAATCCCATGTTATGTTCATTATATTCCCAGAAACTGGTTGGTGATTATACCCCCATAACTTGCTCGGCTTATCCCATTCCCCTCCATCCCACCATGGTGCGTCCCTCACGCCCAAGCAACGCAGTCACGGAGGTTGCATCGGCCGTTTTTCGCTGCAGCAGAAGCTGCAGTGCCGCCTGCCACTGCTGCGCTTCCGCCAATGCGGACATCCTGAGCAACGGACGGTCACCGAAAAATGGGGGAAGTTGACCAACTGACCAACAAAACATGGGAATATCGGGAGAGAATGTGATCACTACCATGAAGCAAGTTGTTTAATTGAGTTTTGTGCATTGAGATAAGTCAAATGTTGATGTTAATCAAAGAAAATGGCGATTCAGCGTTCTTTCTGTTTCCTGCATGCACATCACTTTTCAAAGGGGGGGCGTTAACAACTTTGTTCCATTCTTCAAGCACCAAAGAGTGATGTTTGATACCGCCAAAGAAGCTGAATGTATATAGGGGTTTCATAAATGGGGGTACCCCCAAAATCATCCATTTTGATAGGATGTTCCATCATAAACCATCCAGCTATGGGGGTGCCCCCATTTTAGGAAACCTCCATGTACTGAGGGAGTAGAAGCAATGAATCCTGGCAGAAACAAATGGGGCTATGAGGTCCAACGACTTGGCAACTGAAGCAAGTGTAGGCTGACCCCCGGCAGAGATCGGTAAACAGTTTGGAGGCAAGACGGACCCTGGGGAATAATGGACATCTTGGCTCTCTCTAATCTTAGGATGCCACACGTGGCATTTTGTTTCATTGTCTCGCATTTCCCCACTCTTCGACTCTTCCCCACATTTCCCAACATTTCCCCACAACTTCTCCAATTTCATGTGACATTTCAATCTTTCTCCTCCAATTTCAGCATCGCAGCTGACATCGTTCTGAATTCACATCATGTCATTCATGTTATCAACATTCATCATCTTCACCCCCCTTCACCATATATTTTCCCATTTTCATCTCAGATATTTCCCCTTTCACCATATATTTTCCCATTTTCATCTCAGATTTTCACCATTTTCACATATTCACCATATATTTCCCTGTTCCCCACCGTTGACCCTCCATTTGACCATCGCGTGGCGCCGCCCCTAGCAGCGCCGTATCCGCCCTGGCAGTCGCACCGTAGACCTCCAGCGCCCTTCGCCAGTGCTGGGCTGAGCCCAGGGCGGCCACCAGGGCGCAGGAGACGTGGAGATTGGCGCCTGGCCAGATTCAAACAATATTATATATATATATATACATATATTATATCAGATGTATAATATATACAGTATATAATGTGGATATATTAATATATTAATGTGTATTATCAGATTGGTAATTGATAATGGTTAGAATCTTAGTTGGTAATTTTGGGTGCTAGTTGATTACAATCTGACATAATCTAACCATTTTGTGAATTGGAATGATCAGTTATAATGTGGATAAAGCAATAATAAACCATCCCCAATTTCACCATTTTTATAGGTGGTATGGTTACCATTCCCAAATGGGTGGTTGATGATTGTTTTTCCCATATCAGGTGTATGTATTTATTTATTTATATATATATATGTGTGTGTGTGTAAAGATATTATATTAGCGCATTCTAATTTCTAATTGTATTGTATGTAAAAATATGTATGTGATCATATGTGTGTATATATATATATACAATGTGTGTATATATATACAATGTGTATATATATAGATATAGATATATTGAGATGTCATATTTATATACATATACATATACATGTACATCTACATATACATATACAGAAAAATGTTTCAGATTCTGTGATTCTGTGGTGAAATGTTGCATCAGTCAAAGGTAAAGAAATGAAAGACATGACCAAACCTTGCATTTTGCCACAGTACCGTGCCTATTTTAAACATGACTGAACTTCAACGACCTGCTAAGGTCACAAAAGAGTAACCATATACGTGTGTATAATGTGTACATGTGCGTGTGTACGTTATTTCGTAGATGTCAAGGACATATCTGCTACCCAAAAAGTACTCTATCTTGGGGGTGCTAGCATGCATATATATATAGGATGTTTATCTACTTATTATTATCATATAGATATATATATATGTATATGTATATTTGTATATGTGTGTGTATATGTATATGTGTATGTACATATATATATATGTAAATATATATATATATATACATATGTATATATAAATACAAATATATATATACATATATACATATAGATACATATATATATATATATACATATATATACATATATATATATACATATATATATACATATGTAGACATATATAATATCATATATACGGACCGATGCCTTGATGCTGCATCTGCGGCTGGAAGGTTAAAAAGTGACTTGCTGGCCGTCTGCATGTTACCCACGTTGCTCACATCTAGGACCTGCATTTCTGCGCCTAATAGCTGTGCCAACACTTCGCATCCCACTGTGGCACCATTTAGCCAATGCACAGGGAGAAACTGTGATGACACTACATAGCTTCTGAAAGACATCTTGTCTCATTGTCCATGGCCCATCTGGCCAATCAGAAGGCCGAAACTGCAACTTACATAATCATTGCTGGAGTCTTTCTTGTCACACTGCCCATAATATCTTTGATCGTCTGCCAGTTGGCACTCAATGGTTCGAAAAAACATAAAAGCATAGATTGAACACATCTGGGGGGGTACTGGTGGGGGGTAGCATATACATATATATATATATACATATACACGGATATTTATAGGTAATATCATGTGATATCATAATATCATGTGATATCATTGAATATATCATGGATATGTTATGATATGTTTATAAAACCAATTCTTATGGTCATATTGGATCGATGATAAGAGCTACAAGTTTGGGCTGGTTTATTTGCTTAGGCGTATTCACTGGTTTATAGTTTATAAATGGATATCATTAGTAACTAGTCAATGATGAATGATGAAAAGTTGGACTATAGATTATTGGATGCATGATGGATATGCTTATATATATATGTATATCCAATTGTAATGGTCAATAATGGATGTGATTGATCTGTATATGGATACTGTAAGTACTGTACTCACATGGTTTTCACCAATGATTGATGATTAAGAGTTAGGTAATGGACGACTATATAATCAGATCATCCATGTTCTCTTGATCATGGATCAGTATAATAATTTGGATTAATCAGTGGATGACCCATATCGTGGATGTCCCAAATATATGGCTGTTCATTGGTTATTGACCAATAATCAATGATTAAGAGCTGAATAGGAGTGACGTTTTATGTTTAGCCCCATACTTATGTGTATATATCATCATATACATATATATGTATGCATGTATCGATATGTATATATGTATATAGTATAAATATGTGGTTGAGAGAGAGAGAGAGAGAGACAAGGGTCTCTCCTCCGCATGGTGTTCTGCTTTAGGATTATTAACCACCATCGCCCTTTTTGGGTCTTATTGAGCCCTATTCGGGGGGGAAGTGACCTGGATGATTGACCTCCACTTCTCAACGGAACATAGAACAGGCCGCAAGGAGTCCGTACGATGATGGGAAATCCATCATATGTATATGCATATGTGTATGTGTATGTGTATGTTTATGTGTATGTGTATGTATAAATAAGGTATACATATACATATACATATACATATAAATACCTATACATATAAATACCTATACATATACATATACATATACATATACATATACATATACGTATACGTATACATATACATATACATATACATGTATATATACATACATATATATATATACATATACACATACACATACACATACACATACATGTGTGTGTGAATTTATATATATATATATAGATATATATTATGGGATGGGGTTACAACTACCCACAAGTAAATGGGATTGAATTATACCAAATATGATGCAAGTTCTACAGTACACCGTTTAACTGGCAGGAGCCCATCACCTTCCACCATGAATTCGCCACGATTTCATCACCATTCCAAGTGATGTCAATGAGCGCAAGAACATGCAAATCTTTATGAAAAGAAAAGACATCTAGCCAAGCCAAAATTTGGCATGAGTCAAGTAATTTGGTACCCAAACAAATGAGTTTGCTTTCTGCAAATGGGCTCCTGGGCGGGTAGCTGTAATTCGAGGCAACCTCCAAGCAACCCAAAAAAATTAGATCCTCATTTTTGCGCTTTAAATTCAGATCAGTAGAAAACTTCTGATCGGGTCCCGGGCGGCTTGGTCCCCGACCTGACTGCAACTGCTCAAAGACCTCCAAGGCTTCGAGCCACCTGGCAGTCTGGATGGACCATCTGTAGATGAAAAATGAGGGATTTACCATGGATTCACCGATGAAAAATGCTGATGTTCCATTGCAAAGTGTTAGTTTACCAAAGGGTAAGCGGATCATGTGTGAAAAAGCTTTTTGAACTCACCACTGATGTGAATTTCACTCAATGTCTGATGATTTTTCTGTATGCTTCAATCTTGAAACAGAAAAATGCTGTAGCCTCTGGCCAAGTCGCTGCAAAAACAAGGTGAATTTAGCACAAATTGCCACATTTCTAGGCTGATACCATCAACATCATTGGTGGGAAATTCCCATCTTCAATGAGCTCATCCAACAGCGAGCTGCAAGTGGCAGAAAAACACAAGTAGCATGACCGATGCCGTTTTTTCCCCAATCGATGGTGAATCACTGATACTTAAATCATCTTAAATCTAAGTTGCCGATATTTGAGTATCACCAAGTTTTTTCCCATCTCTTATACTTCTACTCTCCAAGTTATGATACTTAAATCACCATGTGTGTTGCTTCAATCCCTCCTTTTCGCAGGCGTTTGCGTCTTAAATCCCTCACATGGGTTGTGCTTAAATCAACGACCATCCCATGTGTTTCTGCTTCAATCACTTCAATCCCAACATGTCTATATAAATTTCCCATTATTCGTTTGTTATATCCAGATGTTTGATGCTTATTTCCGCAGTTTTGATTGCAAAACCCTCTACTAAACCCTTTTTGATGGAAAAATCTCTCACTTCTTGGCTGGCGATATCCCCACCTTTCTTGATGAAATTTCCAATGTGTGATGCTTCAGTCCCCATTCTTGCCGGTAAAACCACGGTAAAGCCCCCTTCTTTGTTGTTTGAATCATAATTGTTGTTGCTCAAACCACCATGCGTGTTGCTTAAATCATCGTGTTCATTGGATAAATCCAAGTACTTTATGGCTTAAATCACCACTTTTGTTGCTCAAATCCGCCAGTTTTGCTGCTGAAAACATTCCACCGGATCTCCACCTGGTTGAGTGCCCACAGGCGCTGATCGCAGCGGATGCCACCCAGCTGCCCAGTGACAGCCCGCGCTGCCTTTGGTCCCTGCGACAGCACACTGGTGGAGTTTCCCATGAAAAAATGGCTGGTCTAACCAGCAAAAATGGTGATTCAACCAACAAAAAAGTGGATCTATCCAATGAAAATGATGATTAAAGCAGATTTAAGGAACAAAAATGATGATTCAAGCAGCGAAAATATGGAGTTCACCAGGAAAAACACATGCAAGCGAAAAATTGGAATTTTCGCCATGAAAAATATGGGGGCACAATTTGATGTTATCATCAAAAATTGTCAGAAAATGGGAGGCAACCATCAAAAAGTTGGATTTGACCAAGTAGGCCTTAGGATGGTACTATAAAATGATTGTGTCATCCCAAGTAGATCATCTTTTTGCTTGCCATATTCAAGTTCCAATCTCTAACGAAACTGGTATCGATTGGATCAAAAGTCACCTTAAGTTTCCCCGCGGGTCAACCGTCGAGTTGCCAAGTAGCAAGGCCGCTATCTTTTCGTTCTCGGGAGTGTTCTTTCAAATGGTTCATTGATGTCAAAAACCCGATCCAAATGCGCTGTCTTCAGATTCATCGCTGTTGAAATCCCTCCCAAGAAATGGGATCAGTATAGTCAACAAATGTTTTGTCGGGCGAATTAACCATCCAAATCCATCTAAATCCATGATCCATGGCTATTTTTTCTAGGAGGATGCAACGATCATGTGGCTGGCAAACTCTTAGTAGTTTCTAGTCCTCTTGGCTAGGTGCTGCAACCTCTCCCCTTAGACTCCTGACAGGTTTCCTATGAATCACATGGCGGACTGCGGATCAGCTGGTTTGCTTTAAAAGAATCTTAATCTATTTCGACTTGAAATACGATCTGCCACACAGGCCACACGAAATAAGGATAATTGATCCGTTGCTGATGATGATGATGATGATGAATATTTCTAAGACTCTGAAAGGGAAAAAACCTTCTTCCTCCTGATGGATATCCGAAGCGCTCCGAACCGCTCCGTCCCTGGCCTGAGCAGCTGTAGCGCCAGCCTCCAACGGCGACTCTTCTCCATTGCACCTCAGCGAGTTTCAAAAGCAGTGAGGCCACTGAAAAAACAATTGAGATATAAAGAAAATAACCAACCAAAAAGGAACTTAGAAAATTAGAAACTTGGGGTTTATAATGTTTATACAATTTTATATATGAAACCAAAGTTGGGATGTGTTGGGATGTTTCACCAAAATGTGCGGCTTGACCAACCAACAAATGGGACTTCAAAAGGAGAGATGCACCAGCAAATCCAAAAGGATTCACCATGGATTCAGGTGAAAAGTAACCCAATTTCAAGAACTTATTAGAACAGATCCACGAAGAGGAAGTTCACCCAAGTCCCATACTACAGTTTTTTGCAGTCCGAGATGTGGCTACTTAAAGTTACTTGGTGGCACACACGCACATCCCACGAATCCGAAGTAGTTAGTTCACCCTATTTTGTTCAGTGCGTTAACCCAAATTCTCCCAAGAACACCAGGGGTGAACTAAGCTACTTAGGATTCGTGGCTTCCGAGGCTCCTCACTGACGCAGGCCCCAAAGCTCCTGACGTCCGGCTGGACCTGAAAAAATGGCGGGGTTGGACACCAAAGAATGAGCGTTCTTTGAACCAACAAAAAGTTGGCTGGCCAACATCAATTCTGGTTTGAAGACAAACAAAAACCTGTGGTTTTGGCCAGGAAAAGGCGGATTACCCGAGGATTGCCACTCTGGGGTTCGTTGTGTTTCACCAAGAAAATTGTCAGGTTGAACAGCTGGTTTTCCATGTGCAGCAACAAAAATCCATCCCTGACAGGCCATGATACTTTCCCTGTGAGGATTTCTCCAAGAATCAAATGTGGCAATGGAGTTCCTCCGCTATTCAGAAGGAGGCTATGAATGGGAAAATCATCTACACATAGCGGCGATTTCAATGTAGTAATGACATGTAATGACCAACAATCCTGTTGTTACCAATTGGAAATGAGAGAAGGATTCATCAAGGAAGTGCCGGAAGCCAAAGTATTCGCTCTCTCAAAATCCCAAGAAAACACAACAAGGCCAATCCGTTGATCGATCCAACGGGGCCCAACTGGGATCTAATGATTGGCCTTTTAAAAAATAAGTGGATCCAGTATGAAGCCTTACCGGTAAATAGCAAGAACAGCTAACTGGGCCATCTAAACCATAGTTCTAGTGTATTATTAAAATACCCCTTTGCGAACTGGTTTACATGGCTCATTTAGTTTGATGACTGATCTATTTTAAAGTGATGATGTTGCAGAAAGAGCATTCTGAGTCGTCACCTGGTGGAAATGGATCTTCCATGGCTGGTGGAGACGATCAGACTATGATGTTGGAACCTGTTCCTCGATCTGAACATGTTTAGCATCATGATGTTGTAAACAGTTGATTTTCTGAATATCTGAATAGGAAATATCACTATAAGACTATGATGGTACTCTGAATATCAAATATCAAATATCTGAATATCTGCATCTCATTACTATGATGCTGTATCCTTTTATACATGTTGGTGAACAGTAAACATCAACCATTTTCTTCTGGTCAACTCCCAGATCACTGGTCACTGATCTTTTTTTCACCATCCCAACGGTCCCAACGGTCCCAAGCCCAAATTCTCTGCCACTGGCCTGTATCTAAATACCAAACATACATATACATATACATTTATGTATGCAGATACATACATACATATACAGATACATAAATACATATATACATATATATATATACATATTTATACACACATACATAGAGGCTTTGACGGGTAGTAAGAATATTTTTTGTGCTTGCTGGAGCTTTGTTTCAGGCAAAATCAGGTAAATAAGGAGTGCACAAAATGAGGCATCTAGAAAGGTTACCCCCTCACAATCTAGAAACGGACCCCAGTAAGCAGAATCTCAGAAAGTGTGGGTCATAGTGGATTGTGAATCTGCTTACTGCAGCTGCTAATCTGATGACTCGAAAGGGAAAGAAACATCTCCAAAGTTTCAGATGCCATTAAACGTCTGTGTCATCTTATACATCATAGATATTTACATAGATATTTACATAGATAGTTCCCAAACTATGAAGTGCCAACCATCCCTCACCATCCCGAAGCACCTGTCGTTTTGGCATCTCCTCCAGCAATGCCAGGGACACTTCCCAGCGACTCGCCCTGGCGCAGGCGCTAATAGTGGCGTTGAAGGTGACCACCGAGGGCAGCACCTGAAGCGGAGATCCTGGTGCTATATGGATAGATATAGACATAGACATAGACACAGAGATGGATGGATGGATGGATAGATGGATAGATGGATAGATGGATAGATGGATGGATAGATCGACAACGGGATACTCAATGAAAGTTCATGGGATTTGATGTGTGTTGGGGTATATTTAATGGGATTTTATAAGATATTTAATAGGATGTAACGGATATGATGGGATGTATGTATGTATATATATATATATACATATAATGTAACTTAACCAAGCAACGATGATGATTTGATGGGATTAACAGTTAAGTGGAGTAGTAAGATAGCTATACAAGTTACGTGCCCACATAGCAACGATGACACCCTGTTGATCCCACTGTTGATCTACACACAAACAACTGGGCGGTTTCTACACTAACCCTCAGTTAAACAAAGTTACGGAAAATCTCCCATGGATGATTTATGATGATTTACCTATGAAAAATGGTGACGTTCCATAGCTACGTATAAAATCACCGGTAGCTCTACCAAACTCTTTGGTGCCCTATATCGGATCCCTACCCAACGCATAGCCGCAAAACCTCATCCATTTGTGGGATCCAAGAGCCTTCTCATCTGGCATTTCGCGGAGGACTTGAAGTGCCTGGTCGTTTTTCTTGGTGACACTGGGAAGTGACGTTTGGCCATTTTTCGAAGATGTTTGGAACGAAAACTATGGGATTCCAACTAAAGTCTACAGAGTCTGGAAAAGTTGAATTCCAAGTTCCAGAAGCTCATTGGAATGTTGATGTGGAAAAGAATTCCCAATTTCATTCGTTTCCTTCAAAGAAATGATCACGGCTTTATACTCAAGAACTGATTTTCTTGAAAAATTCTGGTCCAGTTAGGGATAGCGGTCGCCACTGTGGATCATCCTAAGTCATGCTACCTCTTGCATCATTCAGTCGTCATGGATGACCCCTTTTCTTAGTTTAGGTTAACAACCGATGCTGACGACTAGGGACTCATCATTTTGAGAAACCCCAAAGGGTCATAGGTCATCATAGATCATCATGGATATTAACCATTATTGTCAGTTATCACCCATTATTGTCAGTTATTAACCATTATCTCAATGACAATATTAACATATATTAACATATATTAACAAATATTAACCATATTAATCATAAATAATCATAGATTAACCATGATGAATTTGTGGATTCTCCATGACTTGAGGAACCCCCCCATTTTCTCAAGGCACCTCGCGCCACTTGGCATGCCGCAGCATCGCCGTAATCGTGGCATGGCGTTGCGCCAGCGCCATGGCTGATCCGCCATGGCGCTCGGGAGAACTCCAGGGGTGGTTTCAGCCATGGGAACTTCAAGCGCCGGTGATGGGAAATCCCTGGTGGTTGATGATTGAAAGTTGGGATGTCATAGGAATTTGAAGCCTAACCATCATAAAACTCTAGGTTCGACCAACAATAATGGATGGGATTTGATGGCAGTGGATGGTGAGAGGTGGTAAAGTGGCTGGTAAATGTGGATGTGATAGTTAGATATAGTTGGTTGGTCGTGGAAAATAAACCAAAGACAACCCTGCGCATACCGCCACAGAAGACTCGCAACAACAATTTAGATCTTGATGTGCTCACTAACAATCGGTGAGGTCTGGGTTCCAAGACTGTCGTTCCTACGTGGGAGACAACTGAGATAACCAGAAAGAATCGAGTATGGCAATGATGCATACATGACCACCAGCAAACCACTCATTTCGCTGGAAGTATGGGCCATGGTTTCCGATAATCTGAGCCATCGGAGACCTAGTCACAATAGCGACACGGTGAACCTCCAAAATGGAAGCAAAACAGGTTGGGACATTCACCAGTATACCAGATTTGTTGCATCTGACACCCCCTGAAAACAAACATTATCGTGGTTGCCCACCAGCAATCTATAAAGTTTCCTCAAACACCTGTAGTTCCACCCTCAGCGACACGGGACTTTAGTTCATCATGAACGGTGAATGGCCTTTGCCTTTTAGTAGAAGATTTTCATGATTTGGGTGGGATCCCCCTAATTAATTAAGCAGGATTTATGATTCCAGGGCTGACATGTTTTTTGATTTTCTCTCTTCGGATTCGTCACAATGAATGTTATACTACGCTACACAAACCACTGGAATGGTGTTGTCACTTGCTAACATAGTGACATAGAGGGTACCGTGTAGATACTGTATTCCCCCCAACCCAAGCTGACGATTCTGGCGGGCTTTCAACCATCCCCAAAATGACCATCAATGGGTTGTATAAACCGTCCCCTAAATGGTAAGTTTATGATCACGTTTATCACATTATCATGTTTATCCATGCAAAAAAAAATGCAACTTGGTAATGATAATGTGGTAAACCATGATAACCGATATTTTCCATGGAAAAACAATAGCATTTCATCACTGCCCCCGTCCTTGGTCTCGGGTTTGATCATCCTGAGCACCAAGGACCGGAAACCAGGCCATGCCAAGGTCGTCTCAAAGCGTGGGAATGAAGCCTACAAGACTACGACACCAGATATTAGAATCCACCTAGTGGCTTCTATAAATTATACATGAAATCAGATATTTGATCACCCATCTGATATTGATGCCAACAACTTATCAATCAGACATTGCATCACCGCCCCTGTCGCCAAATTGTCGGCCCTAGCCACGGAGTGTTGCTCAAGATGTGCGCAAGCGCTTCCGAGTACTGCCTGGGTCCATGGGTCAGCTCAAATCCAGGCCGGAGCTAGAACAACATACGTCATCATTCATCATGCGTCTATGCATATACATATACATATACATATGCATATACATATACATATACATATACATATACGTTTACATAAGATGGTAATAATATATTATAGCATATAAGATTCGATTAGACTACCTATGCGTGATCGCCTTCCTAACCATAGAAATCCACAGAATACACTCCATGAGGTCAATCAGTGAGGTCGAAATAGCCACTTCTATCCTTCAGAGTTTCCGACATACATGACTATAAATGATGATTACTGTAAATGACTATAAATTGTAGATCGGGGTTTCCTAAATTCTGGGTAGCCCAAATCATCCAAGTTACTAGACCATTTTAGTATTGAAAGCCATGGTGACTTGGGGTACCCCCACTTTAGGAAACCCCCAAATATCTGTTGTGTCATGTCTATATTAAATGACAAAAAAATATCATAAATGACTGCAATATCATCGTAAATTACTATCAACATCTAAAAACTATACCCTCTGTATACCCTCTGGTAATTTAACATAGCTATTGAAAATGGCCATTTATAGTGAGTTTTCCCATTAAAAATGGTGATTTTCCATAGTTATATTAGTTTACCATTCTAAATGTACACAAAGAGCGCCTCAACCCCTGCCCTAGTGCCTTTGGCTCTGTTGCACCACCGACGGGGATTTCTGCAACGAGTTGGAGGGCGAGGGTGGCTGGTGCACCCTGAGGCCGGCGGCCAAGGCTACACCAGAGATATCCTGAAAGTTCGGGTGTATAATAGCTGGTTGGTGGTATACCTACCCCTCTGAAAAATATGAGTTCGTCAGTTGGGATGATTATTCCCAATATATGGAAAAATAAAAGTCATGTTCCAAACCACCAACCAGCTATAGTCTTTAGGAACCCCCCAAAAGATAGAAAACTCGTTTACCAGGTTCAATTCATCACCGCTTTAGTGGGTTTTTATCAACGTCCATCTTCTTGAAGTTCACTGTCATTGTATCGGATTTAGTGATTGTAAGTATGATTCAGTGGTTTTGCAAGCCAACTTATGACTAATGTGGTAAACCGAATGCCACAAACCATCCCCAATTGTTTTTGTCATTCCCTGTACTCTGATTTGGGATGATTAAAAATGACCAAAAAAGTTGATATATAATCGGTGATGATTTATGATTGGGCTTACCACATTCTGGATTCTATACCATTGGCAATGATGGCCTGAAAAACATCATCAAATGAAAGTCAATGGAATTACAATTTGTTGGGATGAATATAGAACCATGTCTTAAACCGATGATATTTCAATCCGCTATTGCCTAAAATCACCATGCATATCACCAACTGCATGCATATGGGTCATCCAGAAATCGCAAAAATCACAAAAAAAAACATACAAAAAAACGGATGTGTCAATACTGAGTCAATGCAAATTTGGCTAGGTTTTCACATCAAAATGAAAAATATGTTTTTCAATAGTTTTGGGATGTGAAATCCAGCTGGCCGAGGGTTTTGGTCATTCCCACAAAGGCGTTCATGCCCCGTTGAATCCATTCGATACTTCGACAGTAAAAACAAACCTCTAAACAGATCCCAACGCTGCAAATCCTGGAAACTCTTAGGCAAAAATGATCAGATCATGAATTTTCAATGTTCCACCAAACTCTTTCTATCCGCTGCCCAAGATCCAGCCAGGAGACGTTCGGAGTCCAGCGTTCCCCTCGTCAGCCTCAGGATTCATGGAGGGAACCCCACAACTTCCAGCTGGTTCAGCTCCAGTCATCTCAGGGGACCCCAAGAAAACAAGGGAAGTTCAAATACAAACTGCAAAGAAAGAACGTCAAGGGTCCAACGTGGTTTATATAGAGGTCTAGTGTTTCTGAAAGAGGAAATGCGAGGGGAAAAAAATAGGCATGAAAACGACGTGAAGATTCAAGCACGTCAAGCTCTATAAGCCAATAGATTTTTAAAAATAATCACCACCACCACGACCACCACCACCACCACCACCATCATCATCATCATCATCTCAAATACCCCCACCCAGTCATGGAAGGCATTTCAGGTGGGATGGGATTGATAACAGTTAAACAGACTAAGACTTCCCAACCTCTCCAAAGCATTGAATCCATCAAACATCATGAAATCACCATTAAGTCACCATAAATCACCATCAAATCACCATTAAGTCATTATAAATTACCATTGGATCACCATTAGATCACTATTAGATCACTATAGATTACCATTAAATCACCATCAAGTCATTATAAATTACCATTGGATCACCATTAGATCACCATTATTCATTCCTTAAACCCCCCATTTTACATATTTTAACGCCCCCCTTTCCAACCCGTCCAGCCACTTAAAACTGGAGACCCCCACCCTCTTCCGCAAGGAAGGAGACATCGGTGGTGGAGGAGCACCTCGAGCGGCGGTGATTCCGTGAAAATCATGATCCCATGGGATCACATTGGGATCTGTAAATTGTATAGCTATAAATATTTATGTGCATTTGGGATTGTAATCTATTAATCATATAAATATATTTGGGATGCTAATTTATAGCTGTAATATATCTATATATATATATATACTTCGGATAGTATTTGGGATTGTAATCTATTAATTGGGATTGTAATAGGTATATCGTATCTGATATCAAATATATATATATAATTGGGATTGTAATCTATTAAGCATTATATATAGATATGTAAAAGGATTTGAAATGGTACCTGGTTATCATATACTACATATATATATTATGTATACAATAGATATATGGTATCTGATTATATACCATTACAACAATAGATGTATTGGGATTGTAATTTGGACGACTATAGGTATTATTGGGATGTGTAATAATATATATATATATACAGAATTATGGGCTTTGTGTACAGATACATATATTATATGTGTGACCAAATCTGTCCATATTTCCAATATTGTACTCATCGATATGTTGAAAGATGTATATAGGTGTGCGATGGTTAACTATATGGATAAACAATAATAATGATTACTGGTGGCTAGGTACATACTATGTACATATACAAAGATACATTTACATATACAGTATACATACATTTATATATATATACATACAATATACCAGCAAAAACGTCAGGTACCAAGATTGAGGAAAGAATTAGGCCATGATATCTTTCAAGTTATATCACAACAGTTCATTAAACCCGAAGAGATGTTGGAGTATGTGCCACTTTATTAACCATTGTCGTGAGGTCATTGTGAAGTCATGAATCATGGTTGGATATATGGATAAAATTGGATAGAACGAAGCAAGGTACCAAAAGAGATAGGATCTATAGCATAACAATTGCGAATGTAGACCCAACCAACTGTGCGATACAAATCATTTTGGTTCGATGTGAACAAGATCTCATGGGAATAAACGGTTGTGATTGATGATTCAGCAAATTTAAGCTCCGAATGTAGCCATTTCTGCGGTTGGGCATGAATATTCTGAAACATCGTCTCCCTGGAAACCAACTGAAAGTCGGATGAACTTGCAATATGTTTCAAAGTTGTTGCAACTCACCCAATTTTCCCAAATCATCAAACGCTGGGTATTCTTTGAATTAGATCTCTAAATCTGGCTGGGTTTTGTCTTCAAATTAAGTACTCTGGGCACGTGGTGACTCTCCATTTGATCTACAGTAAAAATTGGGACCGCTGAGGGGGTTCGAGCTGCTCCACATCTTAAAAGCAATGTCTATGTTTGGAGTGGGAAATGAAGTGTGGTAAACACCCAGATGCATGTATTGACTTCATTGATCGTGTGGACTATCATCTCACTGACAGTCAATCACAGCACAGTTTGCCATTACCAAACTTCAGGGATCCGAGAACAATCCAAATGTCGGAATTGATGAAGTGAAGTGCCCAGATGGATTGTTGGAGATTGTCGGGTCCCCCCAAAATTACCAGGTCAGAAAACCATGTGGGCATGGGTCAGAAATCCTCGAATTGGATGAAGGAAATTTTAAGAGCAAAAGCCAATATTTGAGCTAAGTCTCGGAGCCTTAGGATTTTTTCGGCACAGGTTCGAAAATTTAAGGCAATCAATCCAGTGCGCGGTCTGGGCACAAGTCACAAATGACTACAATTTTAGAATCAGACATCTAAGAATCTAAGTTATTTTGTGAGGGAAATCTAAGCCATGTTTGACTTGGAGGATGATTGGGATCATCCCACTGAAATATCGTAAACGGCTGGTTAGTTAGTGACCCTGGTGATCGGGTTCGTCCCCTATCTTACAGTGGCTTGTCCCAGTGGGTGTTCCTGACCATAGGGATAATGGTAACCATATGTAACCATATATGGAGATCATCTTAACCATTAATTGGTTACCAGGTTGTGCCCGGCCCGCGCCGTGGCGGAAGTTTAGTGCGGACTCGACCACACAAATCCGGGGTTGCTCCGATCCCTTCAGTTTTCTGTTTTTTTTTGTGAAACCGAGCTCTTGCTACAGTCTCCTGCACATTTTTCCGACCTCATCTTCCAAAGGTGCTCCAAAAGTGGCAGTTTCTCAACATGTTCAAGTCAAATCGAGCTCTCGCTACAGTCCCGTGCGCTTTTTGTCAACAACTTTCCCAGATCAATGCCTGCACTCGTGGAAACGGAGACCCTACTTCGGCGACCCCAGGAGCCACATTACCCGGAAAAACACAGGGTTTCGCGCCCGAGAGTGTTTTCACCTGTGAATTCACATGCTTCCGAACTGTTGCACTTCCCAACTACTTGATGATGCGTGGTTGGCATGATGATGTGGTTGACATAATGATGTGCTTGACATGATGGTGTGAATGCTAACAATGACCATTGTCCGCAACTCGGAAGTTTTCCAACTAAACTTCCTCTGATCACTATGATAACCATAAATCTGGGCAAATTATCATATTTCACTAGCCTGAAACGTTCGTCCATTTTGGATTCCCCGAATCCAGTTCCTACGATTCCAGTGAGGTCACGTGAAGGCCATAATTATCATAGTTTCCCCAGCTAGATATTATAGCTAGATATTATAGATAGCCTCTGGTAAACTAACAGCAAATGCTATGGAACATCACCCTTTTTCATGGGTAAATCCCATTCTTGATGGGTAAATCCCATTTTTGATGGGTAAATCCCATTTTTGATGGGTAAATCCCATTTTTGATGGGTAAATCCCATTTTTGATGGGTAAATCCCATTTTTGATGGGTAAATCAACTATAAACTCTGGGAAACTAACAACGAAATGGGCCATTTCCCACCCAACAGATGATCCCATCTGCACCAATTGGTTCTGGAACTGGAACTGCACCTGCACGGCGAAAAAAGGGGAGCTTTGGATGGTCAAAAAAAAAGGAGATTTGTATGTATGTGTATGTGTATTTATATATATATATAGAGAGAGAGAGATATAGATATAGATATATATTATAGATATAGATATAGATTATATGATATTGTATTATATTATAGTATATTATAGTATATTATAGTATATTATAGTATATTATAGTATATTATAGTATATTATAGTATATTATAGTATATTATAGTATATGATAATATATTATAGTATAGTATAGTATAATTACACAATATTATATTATAGTATAGCATATTACATTATGTTATGTTATGTTACATTATGTTACGTTACATTATGTTATGTTATGTTACATTATGTTATGCTATGTTATATCATATTATATTATATTACACTTTTTTACCGTATATATATATATGCAGGTTAGACACCTTTGTCATCACCTATGGCGAGGTCTGACTGTGTCGCTCAAAAAAAATGCCAAATGGTGGATCTTTTGGCCGTCAAAACGCCCTTTTTTTCTGGAGCTGATCTTTTCTCCATTTCTTTCCAACTTCAGTAAAATATTAAAACATCATATCCAAACCTATCATGGATGGCCTGAAAGTCCAAACCTATCTATGGGTCATTTCAGCTCTACCCTCTTTGAGGCCCTCAACTACTTATTTGCCATATCAGCGAGATCCCAAGAATCTGCCCGTGGTCCAGGATTTACCATCCATTTTAATGGGCTTTGTCTGAAAATAGTACCCTCTGGTAAACTAACGTAACTATGGAAAATCACCATTTTTATATAATGGGAAAATCCACTATAAATTGCCATTTTCAATAGCTATGTTAAATTACCAGATGGTAATCCCCAAAATCCAGTGGTTGATTTCAATGTTCCAAGATCTCAAGATCTGCAAATTTTGGGGTCTGACCCATTTTTAAAAAACACTGCCATCTGTCGCAAAGATTATTGATTTTAAACCACTGGATATCCCCGTCGTTGTTAGTTTATATGCGGCATAACACATCACCATTATATCAGCATAAATTGGCTATATGTATATATATATATCAGTAATATCCATATCCAAAAAAAATGTTTACTGTGTACATCAGCTTTCAAATCACCATTGTTCCCCAATTGTTGCTGGTTGAACCCAGTTTTGTTGGATGATATCCCACATTGCCAACCATCTGCAAACCAGCTCTCATTTCCTTGGCAAAAACTGATTTTGTTCTATCCTTTCCAAATCCCTACCATCTTCCCATTATGCTTAGCTACAAAAACAACCACAATGTAACCAAACATGGCACTCGAAAATCCAGCTTCAACAAGCAGCTTCAAACAGCCAGCCATAGCTGGGGGAAATCATCCATCAATGGTTGGCATTTTCAAGCCGGCCGTGTTTCATGGTACAACAGCTCCCCAGCCACCCTGGTAGCGCTCATCACTTTCACGAGGATGAACCTGGTCGAAACCAGGGCGGTTTTAAGCTAAAACCCCTAAGGGGCACTGGGAAATCCATCATTTGTACTGTTATTAAAGCAAGGTCATAAACTACCCATATGGATTGATGGTTTAGACCACACAAAAATGGTCAAATTGGAAATGATTGACGATTGCTTCTCCAACACAAGATATGTGTCCGATTGACAATAGACAATAGGCTAGTAGGCATTGAGCGTGGCCATCTTTGTTTACCCACCGTTACTGTAGCTTGGTCAAGAGATGGAGGCAAATCAAAGACCCAGCCGAAGGCCAATTCCCTGTGATGGCTAGATGCTGCAGGATGGATGGAAAAACTTGGATGGTGAGTTTCTGTAGTGGCAGTAATCGCCATCTTCTTTAACCTGTTTGTGGATGCAAACTGCGATCACAAACCCATTGCTCAATATCGTATCCATACGTCTACTTCAGCAGGTCGTGTCCATCAGCTACTAACGAATAATGCAGCACAGTTATTCAAGAGATTGCAGATCGAACCTAGCACAACTCTTGCTATATGGGCAGCATGAAAACCTATCTTTTCATCTCACAGGTCCACTCTATGGGACTCTATGGTCATCCCACACTGCACAAGTGACATTGGCTGACTTACGCCATGACCCTAGTCACGCAGAAACTTCAACCCGGCACTTTTCTCCGGCGGTTCCAGCGGGTGCACCCACATTGGTCACAGACCCCGCTGGGTTATCTTCTCCGCCACCCCGCCGGTGCTCCGTTGGCCACCGGGGCCGGCACCGGTGCGGGGGGCGGAGTGGCCGCCGGCGCCGGCACGGGCGCCGCAACACGTGCAGCAGGGGCCGGCTGTGGCACCGGTGGCGCAGGTGGTGATGAGACCACAGGTGGTGGTGGGGAGACCACCGGTGCACCTTGCGGCGCAGGTGTAGGGGCAGCAACTTGTCCCATCTGCGGCAAACCAAGGCGTGCTGCGGCATCCTGATTTTCCAGCGCTTGCAGCTCCGTGTCGATCAGCATGGAGATGTGCTTAAGATCCGCCAAGCCTTCACGAGTGGCAGCTTCAACCAGTGGAGCTGCGTGGGTCAGCAAGGTACGCGCCTGTGCTGTTTGTGGGCATACGAAAACAGGGATAATTCTGAACTTGGAGTAAAAGTATGATGAAATGATAAACATATATATATATATTCATACATATAGCTCTGTGGAAAAGTCATGTGTGACCATCTTCAGCAGGGATGAAAGTAAGAAGTTAGGGATGAAACCCCAACTTTGAGGGGTTTGGTTTCAGTCTCACAACTCTGTGACTATATGCGCTCCACTTGAAAAATGACCTTCCACCTTGTATGTAGGGTTACAATCAGGTGACCGTAGATATCGCCCGGCCCAGCATCATCCCAAAGATATCCTCGGTAGATGTACAAAAAAATGTAGACACCCCCCATGATCCGTTTGTAAAAATATGTATGTGTATATATATATATATATGTATGTATTGCTACTAACATATGTATTATACATATATATATATATATATACTGTATATAATTTCATCATGTTTGGAGATCAACTATGGATCTTCGCCATTGGGTCCATACATTCCCTAGCCAATTTGCAAACGAAAAAAACAACACACCCCTGAGAGCCAAGATTGGATGGTTGTCAGGTATGGATCCGTAGATCCAAAATCTGAAAACCACCATTTTGTTACCACTTATCCCTGAAGTCATTCAATAAACATCTAGTTGGGTCAAGGCGATCACTCCGTAGAACCTGAATAGGCATATAACCGAGTTCTATCCTCTCATCATCCATTTGGAAAAAATTAAAATCTGGATGTTGTAAAGTTTGAAGCACCTCATCTCCAAAAGATGGAAAATCAAAGATATGTTCCAATATGTTCCATATGTGGCCAATAGTGTCAGGTACCGGGTACCGAAAAAAAGTCCAATGGTCCATCATCTTTTCACACAGCCACACTGAATAATATCAAGAACTAATAAGATGGAGAGCCCTATCATGTCCCAAATAGCGGGTGAACAGTCCCGAAAAAACTCAATCGTACATGTATTCACCCCATTTTTTTATCACATGAACACAACATTAACTCGTTAGCACACATTAATACTCGATTATATAATGTTTTGGAGATTCACCACAGTCACTTATCACAAACCCATATGGCAGTGGGAAATCTCTAAGTTCGAGAGCTAAATCCAGCTACAAAGCAGGTGTATGAAGCCAAGTTGGAGATGCAAAAGTAAAGCCTTTTTTTGGATTCCAAACATATTCTGTGTAGATGCATATAATATGCATATAAGTATATACACATATACATGAGTATATACCCATCATCAAACAAATTCCAAGTCAACAAACAATAACAAGAAAATCGCCGAGATGTTTGACTTAAGAATGGTACCCTCTGGTAAACTAACATAACTATGGAAAATCACCATTTTTAATAGGTAAACCATCTATAAATGGCCCATTTTCCATGGCTATGTTAAATAACCAGAGGGTAATATGTTTATTTAATCGCCGAGTCTCCGTCTGTCGCCGCTGCGCCGCCGCCTGCTGCATGTCCGCCGTACCACCGGCGGAGCTGCAGAGCACCAGGGCACGCGCCATGCGCTCGTAGAGCACACCGCAGTTGCCGTCCTGATCCAACGAATTGCCGTCCTGAGATGTTCATGTTATAAAAAAAACTGCATGAAAATGTGTTAGAAATGTTCATCTATATATATATATGTATACTGTACATATATATATATATATTATACATATATTATACATATATGGATATAGGTGTGAATTTTCCCCAGATACATCTACATCTGGAGTTGAATCCAAGTTGGTAGATGGTTCATAACAATGGTTAACTCACATCTACATGGGATGTTTTACTGGAAGCACATCCAGGTTGCTTGGAAACGGACTGAGGTTATCAAAAAACTATTCAACTCATAGATTCACCATCCACCAAATCATAATCCCCTAAATCTCCTAGTCCCCCAAAACCCCACCAAAACAGTAAGGAAAACAGTAACAATACATCATTTTTCCAATCATCCACCCAACAATATGTGCCAATACATCATTTTTACATATTTTTGAATATTTATATATATATATTCATCATTTACCCTCTGGTAATTTAACACAGCTATTGAAAATGGCCCATTTATAGTTGATTTACCTATTAAAACTGTTGATTTCCACAACTATGTTAGTTTACCAGAGGGTATCTACATCTTTACTTTCGGTCAACCGCTAGAAACCGTCCCCAGTGGTTTCAGCAACCATAACTAACGGCTTCACGGCTTCGCACCTGATCCAGGCCGCGGTAGCGCATGTTCCGCACCGCTGCCTGGATGGGCATCTCCAAGCGCGCCAGCTCCGCGACGTCCACCTGTTTTTAGCGAATAGATGGATGTCATGGGATGTCATGGGATACCAAAACCTGAAAATATATATGCTACAATGTGGGGCCCCCGGTTTCGATAGCTAAGTTGGTGAACGTAAGTCCAATAACTATTTTGTTTATTTTACGCTTAAATAACTATGGTTAATGGGGTTTATAAACCAACTTATAACTGGGAGGCACCACATTGTATAATATATAAATAGTAATTATAACCTGGATGTTAATATAGAAATATCAAGCTATAATATGGGATACGAAAATATATAGTTATATCCATGTTATATCCATGTTTACAAAATACTAGATAATATGAAAAATGTGGATAAAAACAATGTCATAAACCAGCCATTTGGGAATGGTAAACATACCACCGTTTATGGTGACATTGGGGATGGTTTATGATTGTTTTACCAACATTAATAAGGAAATATGGATAAATATGGTGGTTTACTATACTTATATATATATGACTATAACTATACTTAGTAACCTCCATAGTAGGTTGCTATACTTGTATAATCACATGTATAATACTTGGTGGCTCATCACACGAATCCTAAGTAGGTTAGTTCACCCTGGTTTTGTTACTAAACTAAATTAAATACCTTCTGGTAAATTAACAGTTCGACCCTGAAAATGTCACACATTTTTAGTGGAAACTCATCTTCCAACCCCTATCTGCCAGGGTATATGTTAATCTACTGGAGAGTAATGTGAAGAATATGGAATAGTCCGTGCGATAATAATCATTATGATCCTAAAATTGTTTGATGGGAACAATTAATGGGATACAGTAGATGTTCACTTACTGCATTATGACCCTCGCTGTAGATATATCTAAAACATAGAATTCACCTACGGTGTCTTCATAACCACTACCTTGGTAATGACAAACAGTTTTGCCATACAACCAGCATTTGGAGTAGGTATATTAATCGTCTACGGGATGTTTTTCATAGCCATATGAAACTACCAGAGAGTAAGGATGTAAAGGTAATTGGTTGTTACATTGGAAAGTATCCCCAGTTCTTTGTGAATGCAAAAATTAGCACACAAAGAATTCGAGTTATTAAACTTATAAAACCAACGGAAAAAATGGAGATGATCCAAACTCATATGGATGCAGGGTGATCGTTTGAACCAATGATATGTGGATGGCCAAAAACCTATCCGGAGCTGAAGATGGGACGGGGCTGTGAAGGGAGCCAACAGATCATTACTAGTTCTTCAAAAATTGGAAATGACCAAACAGAGATACTTCGCTGGCTTGACTGACTTTAATCTGACTTTAATCAGCATAGCTCCTTCGCCACACCGTTGGGATTCTTAGAACCCAGATATTCCCACATCACCACTTGCTAGCCAGTTGAACATAAGTTGATCCGCTGAAACATTCCATGAATACCTCCCATTATCCCCATTATCAATCATTGTAATCCCTCTCTTCATGATTAAATTTTACTTGGAGGATCATTAAGTAGAAATAAATATGAATCTCCCATATATTTATCCCATTCATACTGATATCCCATCCCATCCCATCAATATCCCATTCCGTTCTTCACCAGCCTAGGTGATGGCTAACTGTGAACTGCTTTCCATTACTGTTTCCAGTACTGTTGGCTGGTTTCCATTCCACCAATCTTTGACTTTATAGATAATAACCAACACCATCACTGTTTCCATTTCACCAACCTGTGCCATTCAATTCTGACGCACCTCTTTGGTAATGGGTATCTCCTCCAGTGCAATTCCCAGCAGCTCAAAGAGAGGCGTGGGATGCACTGCGTCCTGCAAGGCAATCACCGTGAAGGCCTCGATGAGATTGTCCAGGCCTACGGGACGTCGCGACGTTGGGGGGCGAGCATCGAAAGCATCGAAAAACTGGGATAGCCTGCAAGATAGTATGTTTTTTGGACACAAATAGAAGTATGGGACTCAGTGACTCAACTATAGATGTTATTTCTACCCAAAGATCATGATAATCAAAGGATTGGTTCAAGGAAAAGTCGCCGAAATGCGGATTTCATCATCAAACATGACGGGTTTCACCAAGACACCAGGGATTTTTCCACTGGGCCACTGTGTTGGTGTCCGATGTGAAGGTCCCAGCTGATGGAAACAGCCAAGGTCGGATCTTCATCCATGAAGCATGTTGGATGTGTTCAAAAATGATGGAAATTACCTTACCACCCCCCCTAATATCACCATTTCATCGGAAACTTGATGATCAACACGGATTCAACTCGCCTTCTTGATGACGCCCCGCATGTACCAGTGCCCGGCTCAAGCCTCGGCAGTACCCCTCTCAAACCTGGAGAGGTAGGGAAAAGATAGCTTCCAAAAGAGATTTCTTCGGAGTTCCAGGTCTTTGTTTTTCGATGTCTAAAGATTCCAAGTATTGACCTCGGCTTTCCAATGCTTCCTCCTAGGATTTGGAAAGTGTTGGAAGATTTGGGGTAGAGGGTAGGATGTTGCCATGTTTCAGCTGGCAATTTCTGGGATGATGAACCCAGCAATCACCATTTATGGGGTTTGGTCGGCCAGGAACTTTCCTGAGAATTCGGTAAATGTCTCTATCTAGCTGTTTATCTATCTACCTATCTATCCATCCATCTAGCTATCTAGCTATCTAGCTATCTAGCTAACTACAGTAGTACAGTATCTAGATATCTAGATATCTAGCTATCTGGCTGTCTGGCTGTCTGGCTGTCTGGCTGTCTTTCGATCTATCTATCTACCGCTCCATCTCATCTCATCTCAAATATTTTTTTTGTGTATCTATAGTCTATATACATATCTGTGTACCTCATGTCATTTCTGCACATGAAAAAAAAAAAAACACATCCACAGCCGCCCCCAAAACCCCCCAACCACCACACCCTACGGCCGCTGGCGCCCACCGCCCCCCCCCCCCCCCCGCCC
>Ga0126342_10003849_pt1 | contig 25182 bp, 7 predicted proteins | sample Cyp1metagenome_FD_92528 | JGI IMG/M metagenome (GOLD analysis project Ga0126342, IMG submission 92528) | Coral microbial communities from Lord Howe Island, Old Settlement Bay, Australia - Cyphastrea 1 metagenome | ecosystem: Host-associated > Invertebrates > Cnidaria > Coral ... | reverse complement strand
GTAATACAACCACTGCACATGCTGAGCATGTATACAATTATGCATGGACTGCCAATCATTTGGCTCAAGTCATGCGCGAGGAAAAAGACCGTTCTCCGAACGCCATGCAGCGACGTTGCCCTGCACTACCAGCATAACCGGTACTACAATCAAAAGGGATAATCCAGAACAAGGATCAAATTGTTCACAATATAATATAATATGATATAATGTAACATAATATAATACAATATAATATAATATAACATAATATAATATAACATAATATAATATAATATGATATAATATAATATGATATAATATAATATGATATAATATAATATAATATATATGTATGTATGTAGGTATATACTAGGTTCAGGTGTCACAGGAGTTGTCGGACGACTTTCCAAAATCCAGCTTCCAGGTCAAGTCATCAGAACTTCTAAGTCATCAGAACCTAGTATAATACATGTATATATTTATACACACTGTATATATATATATATGCTGTATATGATGCATATACTGTATTATTACATGCATTTTTATTTTGCAATCCTCTTATACAACTTACATAATCTTATCTTATATATACACGTACTCATTTTTCCCACAACATATATATATATATATCTATATATATATATATGTATATATATATATATATATGTATGTAGAACTGGGCTATAACCATGGCTATGAACCATATTAATACCAACCGGCCCACTACCAAGTGGAAAACCTCTCCAGCCATGGGATCATTCTTGTTGCCTAAGAATCCCAATTTCAGTAACCCTATTAGCTACAGCTATATTCCCCAATCCAAACGTTAAGCAAGTTATGTGCGTCAACTTGGCTAGCAAGTCTCACCTTGTAGGAGGCATGGCTCAAACACCAGCAGGGTATCGGTTCTTGTAGTTAGACATAGAGGAAGTGAATGATGAAGCACTGTTTCAAAAAAGGGTACAGATTTCCATCCATTTTTAACTATGTTTTTAATTTTTAAAGCCACCAAGGACCTCAACCCCCACATTTCTGAGATCATTTCGCTGCAGGGCTTTTCTCATTGCTCTTCTGGGCTCTGGGCTTTTTGGAGTCCCACAATTCTCCAGAGGAACTCAGCACGGGCGGCATATGGTGTGCAATTTTTTTGGGTGCCAACACTGGCATGTCCCAAAGATCAGGGACACTCAAACCCATCAAAAGCCATGGGTTTCCCTGCTGAAACAAAGTGTGTTGAATGATCTTGATCTACTTTGTTGCTGGAGAGAAATGCGATTCTTGCTGCAGAGATTTGTTGTCCGTCAGGCTTCCTGGGTTCGTGAGACAGCTACATGTCGGTGCCGAAAATTGCGTTACCCTCAAACCCTTGGTTTTGCTGTTCAAAATGACCAACTTTGGATGAATTTTGGGTCCATGACTCACCACACCCCGTGGATTTGAGTGCTTCGCCAGGAGCGCTTCCTCATTGACTGGACGGATGAACGGATCCTTTTCCACCCAAGTCACAGGCGCGGCTCCTGCATCCCTTTTTTCTTCCCATCCCTTTTTTCTTCCGATGAGTTGCTGGCCCCAAGCTGCGAGGCCGGCTGTGGCCAACCTTTGGAACCATTTCTTCGAGCAACCGGGTGGAGATCTCCCGGGGGAAACGATTCTCCAGAGCCAGGTCAAAGGAAAAGGCCGCACGGCTGGAGGGAGATGACTCTTAGAGAAAAGATTGCGGCAGAAGTGAAGCAAAACGGGGCCAACATTTGTGAACCATAGTTTGTCCAAATACTATGCTCTTTTAAAGAAGAAGATCATATTGGGGCAGTTTTTGGATGGCCAGGTGGCTTTAATCGAAACATACCTGACATTTCGATCAAGTTGATCGTTTGGGAGGATGCCTACGATTGCGACTTTGAAAATTGGGACTGTAGAATGTTTGGATGAATTCGGGTTTATATATATATATTATTCTATAGATAAATATCTTTTCAATTCAACTGTAGGCATTCTGCTACTCGAAGCTGGATACCACACATGGGGAGTAGACAAGGGGTATGTAAAACAACCGTCCAATTGAAGATTTATAGAATTGGGAAGTTCCGCATCTGGGATTTGCAGGAGACTTGGAGATTGCCTAAGCCTCAGAGACCCGCATGGAACAATTGTGAGTACCTGTTGAACATGTCACGAAATGAAGACACTAGACATCACTAGACAATGTTGAGATCTCGGGCCACCTTTGTTTTTCGCAATCTGTGGTGTTGACACATGGCCAGCCATGAGTGCCTGGGATCGTTTTCAGGTGGTGCGCTTTGGACCACCATGGTTTCGGTCCCTCGAATCGAAGCGTTCGACCGATGTCTTTGTTGTTTCGATGGATTTGACCATCATGATGGGCGTATAATGGCGTATAGCTGGTATGAAGCAACAAACACGGGGCTATCACCAATGAAACTTGGTTTTTGGTTGTATGAATCATAGTCAATCCACATTTTGAGATGATTGTCTCAGCATGCTTATATAGGTCGTAATTATAGGTATCAGGTATCGCAGCACCTAAGAGAAATGGTGGTGATCACCTATGTCCAAAAAAAGCATCCTTCCTAGGGCTGAAAAAGTCTCATTGAGTGGGTAATCAGTTTGATGGCCCTGATTAGCGTTGGCTTCCTGCTTGGGTAAGTGCCAGTGTCTTGTTTTTTGTCTTTGAAAGAAAACAGGGGGCCATGCTCATTCTATAGATGATCTCCCTCTGCACAACATATAGATAAATTGCCAGCGCATGATGATGAGACAATCAGTGCTTGTGAAGAAGTTGCCGTTTCCAGGATGAAAATCCAAGTGAAGAACATGAACTATTAATCATCAATCCATTCTCATAGGGATATATATATATATGTACATAATATACTGCATATATAATTAACTTATAACTATTATAATCATTTATAATCTATTATTGCAATTGTCTCTCACTTCAGTTTCCGATCTCCAAACCTTTCTCGGTGAAATGCACGATTTTGTTGATAGATTCGTAGCTATTTTGCCCCATTTTTGATGAAACCGCAAGGATCTCCCCCACCGAGGAAGTTCGGCGACTTCCGGGGAGCTGACGAGGGAAAGGGAGACTTTAAGGAGATCAAAGGCAGATCTCGATGGGCCGCTTTTGGGAGTTTGAGAGAATGATTTGGTTGACGATTTATTTTGGCGATTTGTTTGGATGATTTTCGTGTCAGCAACAGTGAGATGCCGATTTGAAGCTGAATTAAACACCTAGACCAGAAATCCAGAAATAGCGGAGAGTTCATTTCCAAATTTTCCAAATTCATCAGAGATGGCCGCAGCCGAAGTTCGGGAAATGGCTGCAGACAACCTGCAGGTGGACGCTTGGATCACGCCGCTGCGCAACGGGGCCGCGAGGTGCTGAGGTGCGCCCTGCGCTGTCGTCGGGGGAGGGGAAGTGGTTTCTCAGGATCCCTGGTGTGGGGAATCTTGGACAATCAATTACAGGGGTTAAATGGGGATAATATATGTCGATATATGTTGAAGTACTCAGTCATAGATATTAATATGTATAATTAAATTATATATATGTATAATTATATATATATAATTATATGAGTCTTATCCATGCTGGTGGGATGACCATACCAAACATGGCTCCCAGCTCTTGGAACCCACCAGAAATTAATGTCCACTCCCTCCTGATTTGGGTGTGAAATCTGCTCACATATACAGATATGATCACATATAGCTTGCCAACCCAGAGCTTTCACTACAAGTGAACAAAATGGTGCATGGTTCAGGCAAGAATTGTGTATAAACTCTTTGTGGTTCCCTATAATTCCAATTTCGAACTAAGGACAGGGAAATCGACCATTGTTCAACCCATTTGGGATGGCTCCACTGGGATAGGTTGGAATCAGCAACATCTAGAAGCATAACATATAGAAACCCCATGGATAGTCATCATTTTCCCCATCATCATTGCCATAAATTGAGAAAGACCCAGATTTCTTCAAACCTTATCGGTTCCCCCATTCAGAATGACATATGTGGATGATTTTAAGACCCTCCATGCCTTAAGGAAGGCCAACCCAAAATATCCTACTGTTGGTTGCAGTCATGTCACGTATCCTATAATATCCCGTTACATTTGATTACATAATATCCCATTTAATCCCAATCATAGAATCATATCCCATTATTTGGGGAACATCACCATTAAATCATATGAGTTTCCCATCGTATCCTAAGTATGCTTTGTTTCATACTCCAATAAAACCATTCAACTTGCCATGGCAACTCCAAGTTCCGCGTTCCTCTCGTGTGAGGCGCTGGGTGCGTGTGCGTTCGCAGATCCGGCATCGCGCAGAGGAATGGGCGGAACAGCATTGGAAGGCGGGGACGCGGGGTAGCTGGAAATCTCATTATCAAAGGAAGTTGGGAAACAATCTTCTGAGTTAACTTATAACTATCTTCTCACTTAATCTACAACACACTCCACTACAATACAATACAATAGACTACACTACATCATACTAAAAGACAATACACTACAACGCAATACTCCACAATACAACTCACTTACTACAATACATTACACTACAACTGTATCCACGCCACATGTGTTCTTGATCTGGCAGATTTGTTGTGAATCCTCAGGTATCCGGCTGCTTGATTCCTGCTCGCTTGGGTTTTCCTAGGGTATCCGTGCGCTGTCCTTGGTTGATGTGTTTGTTGGAAGGTTAGCCGGAGCGTGAAACCGTAAGTTTTCCGGTGCAAAATCAGAAATTCCAACAGAACCTATGCCCAAAACTAGTGAAAGAGATGCCACCTTGTAGGGTGAGGAGTTAAATGAATGGAAGAGGATACAAGGTCGAACCATTCAACAGAAAGGTTTAATCCAATCAACTCCAACATCCTCATCCTCAACCCTCAATTTCACCCCCCGAAAGGACTTAAAAACACATCAATCCATTAATAACGATATAGACTATACTATAAAGGAACGCTCACACCAGATTGTTTAAGATTATCTTTTATCATCCATAGAGATACAATCATTTTAGTATTATACAACATCACCGCCATTGTTTCTGAACATTGGGATGGAATAGGTGAAGATGATGAAACGTGGAGACACTGAGCCTGATGACTAGTTCATAATTCATAATATCTCAACAGCGATTAGTATGAACCAATCTTTGAACAAGCATCCCTGAACATTTTATCAACCTAAACAAACTCTCCCCTCATTCAAACCAAACATCACCAGTGAAAGTTAGGGGTGAAATTGTCCCAAAAACTCCATCACATAAGACATCAAAGGCAAAGAGAAAACATTGAACATCAACCTTAAAGACATACAGAACAACCAACAATGAATGCTGGGATGTCCTAGCATCCTTTTCCCTTGTTGTCGCTGAATCTACATTTCATCTTGAACCAACCTAGTGCTCTCCCATGTTGGTGCGACAAGTTCCCTTCTGGCAATGTAGGATGGCTGACCCTTTTTTTTTCCTTTCTTTTGGTGGGGGAGCATTCAATTTTGACTGGTCAAATTCCCATTTTGACTGGTCAAATTCCCTTGAATCGCCCCCCGCCCCAAAAAAGTGGCCTCCATCTGTCAGGGCTCACGACCCCGCTGCCTAGCGGTGCACATCCGCCGGACTGACAAGTTGGAACAGTGTAGGCAGGAAACCCAGCGCAGGAAAGGTAGGGTAAGCAACCAACATCCCATAGTTGGCTGGGTATAACTACAAATAGTGGGAATGGTGGGGATATACTTCGGATATTCTTGAAACAACTGGGGTAGATATATAAGTATTTGATTTGATCTTAGTCATAGTGGTGCAACCAGCAATGATTCTGTTCATTTACATGGTACTTGCTTGTGAAGTGACCAATAGGGAAATGTCGACCACACAAAGGCAGGGCTCCTGGGTCTTCCTCCCGGCGTTTGGCTTAGCTCAATTGGCAAGGAATTGTTGCAGAGAGACTCCATGGCAGAAAAAACGGAGAAACACTGCTGTGCAACCTTCACAGTCTTCGACCCAAAAACCACTAGTCAAGCACTCGAGTGAAGACTTCCTCCACAAGGGTTCTTGAAGCCAGCAACATTTTGAGTCATTTTGGAAATCAGCTGAAATTCATCAAATTTCATCAACCCCAGTGGATTTTCCATGAATTTACCACAAATTACCAAAGCTTCCTCCAACTAGGCCATACTTCAGCCTTCGGTCCCTTTGGTCTCCGTTGAAGCCATGGGCTGTGGCGCCAGCACAGAGGGAGATGCCGTGACGCAAAACGCCAGGCATTCGGAGGATCTGCCCTATTGGCCCCAGCAGGAGATGGGATGTGTTGCTTCTGGTTGATGTGGAGGGAAACAACAGCGGGGGTTGAAGGTATATAAATATATAAATATATCCATCTATTTGTATCTGCGTATGTATGTATATATATATTAAATTATATTAATATATTACACATATATTTAATATATACTAATATATTACACATATATTTAATATGTATATATATATATTATATGTTTTTTTTCTTGATTGTATTATTGTATGATACAGATGCAAAATTCGGGGATGGTTGTGGTTGTGGCACGACTGCGCTGACATATGTTCTCAATATTTCTCAATCAATTTCTTGGCGGCCGAAAATGGTCGACTGGGGTCGGGAGATGATGGTGAATTGGGGAAACATCAATTGATTTCTAGAAGCTTGTCGGGGATTTGCTATAATTTGGTGAACCCAAGCATAAATGATCCCGAAAATTACCATCCCCGAATGGTAGGCTTATTATTGGGTTGCCCACATTAATAAGTTGTCAGCATCAAGGGGTAAAGCGCCCGAGTTCTTAGGTCGTCTAAGCCTGAGACACACCCGGAATCTGACTATTTGGCGACTGTGCAGGGTCCATGATGATTGCTGAGGAGATTAATCATTGGTTTGATTGGTAAGGGAACATTTACAGGAAGCCCCTAAATTTGGATCTGTAAACCATAGTTTCCTGTAGATTTCTACTCCAGTGAGGTTTTTACGGTGGCGACATGTGGCTTTTTCGGCTGCGAAATAGGATGATCGGCCATTCCCGAGTTTCTTGGGACCCGATCCTGACCCACACCCACAGATGATACGATTTTTTTAGGGAGATCTGGGATGACTTTGAAGCTCCAAACTGACAGTATACTGTTACCTGAAATGAGGTGAACCAAACTTCCCCAAAATGAGTCCCTGCTGTGTCTTGTGGATTTTCAAGGAATTTTCAAGGATTTCCATTTTATTTGTTGGCGTTTAAGATCCAAATAACCATGCATCAAAGATGGAAAGAGATGCCAAAATGGTGTTCAATTTGTTGCTGCCCCCATCTTTGATCGACTTTGACCCATATCCATCTTCAAGATTTTTCATTCTGGGTCAAAGAATGGTTCATGGTTCATATCCATTGAATGATAAATCATGCCCTTTTTTTCACCAATGAACCAGAACCATTTTTTCTGAGGGGTTCCTTAGCAGGAACCGGAACTGAGCCGAGACGTTGCGACGGATCAGCGACTACAAAAGCTTTTGGAGAACAGGCGATGGATGGGATGGATGGCTTTTGGGAAATTGGTCAGGAAACATGACGAAGCTAGGGGTTCCTGTAATTTTTTTCTGCTAAACCAATCATCCCATTTAAGCCTTTCCAACTTTCGAACAGTTAGAGTCACTGATCCAAACATGGGTATTTCACGATGGAAGTGGGGGTGCCTCAAATTTGGTAACCCCAGGAAATCAACAGAGTTTTGGAACTTGGAACCCTCAGCACATTTTGAGAACTAAGTTCGATTGGGCAGGCGAAGACTCCCAGCATGCGGCATTGGCTGAAGGATGTTGAAAGGGAAAAATTGCATAATCCCCCATGCTTGTTTGGTTGGCAAAAGCATCTTCCTGCACATTTTCTTTAAAACAACCTAGTGAACGACGGGTTAGGAGATTAAGTCCCACGATTTGTTGCCCTTGAGCCAATTAAGAACCATCTAATCTAGGCTTTCAGACCACCAATTTCTTCTACGAAGCATTTTTGATTGGAGCAGAATCTAATCATAATATCTAAGAATGGCGGATTATACTCCAATGTTTAACGGGTCATGGGGGATTTCCATGGATTTCCCACAACCGAGTCACTGCAGGAGTAAGTGATGATTGCGCCTGAAGTTTCTGTGATGCCGGACTGGCATTTCCATCATTCCATGAGCTGAGCGGTGTCACCAGCTTTGCATATCCAACTCTCAGATTTTACATGAACTAATCATTAACATCCTTTTCACCATCCTCGAAACTGCTGAAATTTCTGGCTCAGGGTTTTCCGATCACCCCGCCTCCTTTTCGGCATCAGCCATGGCCGGCATTGGCATAACCTGCCAGAGTCCATTGAAGCCCGGTCACTTCATGGTGGAGTGCGACCCAACTCCCAACCCAGCACCAAGCCAATCCTGCGAAGGGTCACAGCATGGTGGCGGGAAGGGTTCTTGCAAGCCTGAGGACTTCTGTTTTTGGGGATGGTGATGTTGGTGATGCTGGGGATGTGGGGGTGGGTCGAAATGGATGGCGGCACGAGCCCACATGGATAAAATGCCCAAGGGAATTTTCTCCCAAAGCACTGGATGTATCGAGCTTATGATGGTACAAGAAGTGTCAAACTGCGTTTGCTAGACAACATCTTCAACCTTCCACCGGCCATCCATTCCCCGCCGCCTCATAATGTGGGAAGTGAATCCCCTTTTTGGTGTTTGGACTGTGTCCCCGGTTGGGTTTGAGGTTGGAATTCTCTTGTACAAATCAGCGGATGAGGTGGGGCCCCAACAGATTGTGACTTGTGCAAAGGACAAAGTGGATGAAGACCCAATGCCAATCTTCGAATGGATTGTGGACAAAAAGGACCTGGGTGACCTGGAATGCGGTCAATGGGTCATCATGGCACCACATATTTGTCAAGTTCAGGCGGTGCCTTGAAGGGTGTTGCAGTTGGACAAGTTGTAGATTCAATCTGTCTTCCCCAACCTTTCCCAACTGGCTCAAGACTACCGGTGTAGGAGCCCCCGAAAGCAATAACATGTTGGAACCATGCCTAATTGACAAATTAATGGAGCGTTGCTTGTCAAGTTTTGAGGACTCCCATCCCTGCCACATAGCATGCTGGCCACAAAAAGGTCATAATTTGTTACTTCGATTTTTGACAGTTGTAAGTTATTAAGTCTTGAGTGTAGCCCGAGTAAGTCGAAGCTTTGCAGTTGGCATCAGCTGGGTTTGTTTGCAGATTCCAGTGGTCCCAGTCTGAGTTGTATTTTTGCCACCTGAAAACCAAATACAGTATATAAAGATGTTAATTTTTGACCTTCTATTTGACATGATCATGCATTGGGGGAGTGTAGAGACCGCAATTCGAATGTTCATCATGTAGCCGTGAGGAAGTTACTGGTAATGCACCCGCCCATGGAGACCGGAAAATAACTTATGACACGGACACAGATATTGCGGTAAGCCCAATAATAAAGTTTTATACCCAATCGTGGATGATTGATACTATTCATTTCTGCTCAAATTAGGCTTGTGTGTTTATCATTCGGTCTACCACATTTAAGTAGCCTCAAGCTGGCAGGTACTCGTACACTTTGATTCAGAGTGCAGCATCATGGTTGACAATTCTCTGTATATCCCCTCAGCATCGATTACCTCTCCCCTAACATTATCCATAAAACCGTCACATAGGTCAGGGATTCAGGCTAGTTACATCATGTTACATCCATATGTTCGAAATCAGCAAGATCTTGGGTCCCTTTAAGTCCCACTAAGTGTATCATATTATATCATATTACATCATATTACAGTACATCATATGATGCTACATCATTTAGTCATCTTACCATATTTCACGGCCAATTTTTGGGCACCTGTCTTGAGATCCTCCTTCCTGGGTCAGTTTTCAGGAGCACTTCATCCCAGAGAAAGGTAGCAGCTGTCGACGCTCCTACTACGACTGGAGGATGCCCACCGAGGAGAACCCTTTGCAGCAACCCAATCGCTTGTTGCACGAGCAGCCCGGACGGGGACGTTGCAGCCGGGAGGAGAGTTGTTTTTTGGCGAGGATGGACAAATATGGACGATGTTCGTTTGGCAGATTGAATTGGAGAATGTACCGATTCACTGGTGTGACCTCGAATGAATGGAGGGTATATTCCAACTTGAGCCATAATTGGGAGTATCTGATATCTTTAGTAAATACCTGGAAGGAATAGAAAGTAAAGATTTAGCTCCTAGGTTTTGGGTTAAACATGGACCAAGATAAGATCTTAGATAAGTCAACGATTGGATAGCAGCTCTATGCCAGCTTCCTGTGTCACTTCTCCAAATTTATCCAAATTCTCCCCCTGCTATTGGGAAGATCATCCATTTTTTCGTATATCTTGAAAGGGCTGTAACTTGGGGCTACTTAAGCACCACTAGCTCAACAGTCGACCAGACCCTGGCCGACCAATGGCCCGATGATTTGTCCAGCTCCAAGAATGATGAGACAAAAAGAAGTCATCGGCGATCGCTAAAACAAGCAATTGCCAAGACCCTTGCCAAAGAAATCGCCAACTTTGGGCGTCGAAATTCCGCTTTGAAATTTGCCAAGGTACAAGGCGAAGAAAATGCGAACTTACTTGAAGGCTGGGTGAAATGCTGAAATGATGGCTGTTGAAAAGGAAGCCGGGGTCAACAGATTAAGTTTTGCCACAGATGGGGAATATCAGAGTATTCCAACCCTGTGCCACTACATTTGGCTGGTGGTTTCAACCATGGTTTCAACCATGTTTCAACTACCAGGCAGCTACATCAACCATGAATGGGTCCCCCCGAAATCCGATTGTTTAAAATCTCCTTTCCCCTATGAAACATGGCCAGAGAGGCTTGTTCTGGGGTGTATTCACCCCTTTGGTGACCACTGGCCATCATAGATATGTTGAACTTTCAATATATATATATATGATAATGTACACAATTATGATATTGTATTATATATATATGCCCATATGTTTGGATGGAGGGATGAAGATCTTTAACAAGCCTAACACCCAACTATTTTGAGGTGAACAGCAGGGTAGTTTGCTTTTGACCCTTTTCATCGTCAAAGATGATCTGCAAAAGGTCAAGTTGCCCCATCCAACAGGTCTCGACTGGTAGGATAAAAGTTGCGCTTGTTGAGCTTCCGACAGTGAACATGTTTGGTTTCTTTTTCTGCCCCTTTCCCCTAGAATCGTAGCGTGGAGCTTTGTCGTACCCCGGTCGCATTCTCCAAGAGCTTTAAAATCTTATAGATTCAAAAGAGGGTGAAAATTGACCGTCCCACACCTGCCACACAAAACGGACTTGGAAATGTGATCCCCAGCTGACCGAGATGGATGTTTTGTAAAGCTTTCAAGAAGCATACACTTTTCCATCTTTGTTCCTCTTGATGTCCTATTCCTTTTGCTTCTCCCAAGAAACCAGGCCAGTGACAATGTGACTGACCCTGGCCCTTTGCTAGGAGATTGTGAAGGACCCGCGCAGATTTAAGGTTCTGATTGAAAAACGCCGGTGCTCGTGCCAGTCCAAGAAGTGACGAGTGATGCGATCCGACTGAAGTCAAGATTCATGCTTGGTGATTGGAGGAGATCCATGGATATCCCAACATATCTATGGAATTGTCCCTTTCGCTAAATGCAGGTGTGTCAGTATGCGCTTAGAACGTCTTAGAACGTAGCTCTTCATGAGGAACGGGTCGCATTCCAGCAATTCACCCTAAGTGGCCCAGACACTAGCCATCAAGAAAAGGGGTGAGACCCCAGTTACTGTCCATCCAAGAAAGGGGGTGATAATCCAAGTACAGGTCATCATCCAAGACTTCAGTCGGATCTCCAGCTGGATGTGCATCCCACAGTGGGTTCAAAATCCAACTTCCACCACCCAGCATCTCTAGTGTCTTCGACATGGGATGGAGACAGCTTGGGAGGTCCTGGGCCATGAAGTGCAATGGCACCGTGCAGAAAGGAGGACTGAGCGGGGCATCAGCGTTGAGCTACCAGATGTGCCACTGTGAAAAGTCGGCATAGAGCTGGGATGCTCAATCCTGGGTCCGCAGGTCGAGAGATGGAAAAACTACCGAGTTTCATCTCCGATAGGTTGACATAGGTTGACCGCGACCGCCTTTTTGATGGGTCCTTTTTGAATCAGGTGATGAATTCACGAGCAGCACTTATTTTAGTATGTGAACTCAAGGGTTGGTTCTGACCCATAAATCTAAGCGGTTTAGTGTGGATCTTTTTGCACGTGTTTATGGAATTTTGATGCAATGCATTGCATCCCAAGACCCAACCGCCCAACCGCACATAGCGGTGCATTTTCGCGGAAATGTTTGTCGTTCTTCAGGGTAGCCAATGTACACACCTTCTTACCAGTTTTGTTGCCACTTTGGCTGTTTTCAGGGATGGAAAAAGGAAGCGCCATTGGCAACCTCTGAAGCCGATTTTTAGCATACCACATGGTGGTGCATTTTTCAATCTTGCAAAGGTCAGGCTTGGGCACTAGTAGTTTGGGGCGATTGATTTCTATGGCTGGTTCATTTTTGTTTTATCGAGTTTTCCCAGTTTTATATATTTTCTGTGGAATGCTGAAGGCCCCTTTGTGTTGACTATACCAACTATACCGACTATAGCTGTTGGTTCTGCAGAGTTCAGTACAGGGATGCCACATTCGAAGGATGGTAGCACCTGTAGGGATGTATCTAAGTGAAATATCTGGATATATCTGGACAATATACAACGACCTCACGTCGCGACATCACTGGAATGAAGGTTAGTAAGGGTGACTATCCCCAAATGGCCTTATTTCAGATTATATCGTAACATTTTTAAATTCATATAATATCATATAATTCATATACAGAAATATTTAATCTAAACAATATCTATAATTCATTGAGCAATGAAAATTCCAGCATACAGAGTTCTGGTCGAATCAGTGCCGACAAACCAATGTGTCCAATTTCCTGACAAGTGACCAACCGCAGGAGACCGCAGGAGTCGTAGACATTTTGCGCCGAAGGCGTTGGAATGTTGACTTAACACTGCTGACTTCGCTGGTATGAGAGCAAGGTCATACTTGTAGAGTAGCAACGACATTGTAACCTATCTATATATGGACTATCCCCAGTTACATATGGGTTACTTTAACCTGGTATTCTGTGTCTTAAACCCCCCAAGAGAATACTAATTCTGGGTCTTGCATACAATCAGATCATTAGATTTTAAGATAACCCAACCGTCTAGACCGGCTCTCCATGTCAAGCTCACCCAACAAGATTACTCCGACGTTGAACAGTCGCCATTCGACGTCCTACAGACGTGACTGATGACAGACGCATCCGGTTATTTTGCAGAGGAGCAAGGTCCGAATCCAAAGCTTGGGTTTGTTTGGAAACGAGCAAGAATTCAGAAGTCGAGAGAAACAAGATAGGCATGGGATTGCGTGGCTCAACAATTTGCTTGAAGCCCTTGGATCTATTGACTGGCAATCTTAGACAGTAGTCCATCCCGTTTTTGGAGTTTGCATGGTGCATAACCCAATCATACCCAATCTAACTGTAGATTTGTCCACCATGAATCCTAGCTATTGCAGTTACAAATTCTGACTTAGGAGTACAGTAGCAGTGGCCTATCATTGTACTCTTACCATCAAGTACTTCATGTGGGTCATGACCCAGGTATACCCAGGTACTAACCAGGCTTTGTTAGCTTATATACTATTTACATACTATTTACTATTTATCATCAATTCTCCCCTCCCATCTTTGTGCGTCAAAGCAAAAATTTGCTCATTGACCACTTGCTTAGTGGGACACTTCACCCAAGGTTTTGGATGTCAACTCAACGAATTATCTCTACCCTTTGTCATCCTATTTGGTCAAAACATGTCAATTCTAAGCTCTCCACTTTTTAAACCGTGGCTATCCCGTGTTATCCCTACTTATAATATTTATGTATATATATATACATAAATATACATGCACATAATATATATATATATATATTATATTATATATACACATAATTGGAGCTTTGGTAAAGCGTTACTTTAGGGCACAGGGTGGACATGTCAGTTGATTCTGTAGGAATCCAGGCTCAGGCCACTAGCTTTTGGAGTGGGCTTAGGCACTGCCATGTTTCGAGTTTTTCGATGTTTGGTGTGCATGCTCAGTTTGAGGGCTGTACCTGGCTGGTGGGATCAGAAGCAGCCGCCAACGGAGGAATATCCATCTTGGCGGTCTGACCCCAAAGGTTTCGCATGGTGGGTGTACAACGAGACTATCCATGGAAACCATACTTTTGATGAGTTTTTCACATGGACACCAACCAGCTGGGATGGATGGATTTGGACCTTTTTTGACATGATCTTTAGCACAGTGGGCTGGTTGATCTTCGGTCGCAATTGGACGCAAGTTCGAAGTAGCTTTTCGTTCCTGCTGCGCCTGGGAACCTTACTACTGGTCTGCATATCGGTCCACTATCTCCTGGCTTTGTGTTGGCCCATTGTATCGCTACTGGTCGGGTGCCTGCTCACCTTGGTTTGGCTGATCCGGAACGTGGTTCGATGCTGTGGAAGGACAGCGTTCTACTACCAACGTTGGAGCGGAGGAGTTCCAGAGGCGTTGGGGGCTTCCTTTTTTGGACCTGAGCTTGGTGATCCTCCTGAAACAGGAGACCTACGCAAACTGAAGAAGGGTTCAGATGGTGAGAAGTGGGTTTTGATGCGTCGGCACGGATTGACTGCCATTTTCCGGGTACAAGACTCCAGCAGCATCAAGTCATCGGGAGTTTACTTGACCATCGAACCTGGCTCTATGCGTGGAGATCAGGAGCTCACGCAGTCCTTGCAGGGACATGACAGGGTTCAGTTGTGCAGACATGAAAGCTGTAGTGAAGACGGGCCGCATTTCAAGCAGTATGCCACGGTGAAGGCTTTTAACCCAGAGACCTTCCAGCTGAATGCAGCTTCTACACATCAGGCGGGAAGTCAGTTTTTCGGCTGGGTTCGACGTGGTGCATCCAAGGCCGCGCAGAAGGCTAAGGATTTGGCATCTGAGTCAGAACCTGAAGTTTGTAAATGCCACGCTCATCAAATTCGATGGGAGGGCGACCAGGGACATCAGGTACTGAGCGAAGGGATTTGTAAAGAGGTAGGAGTAGATGTACGTCTACTGGACGAGGATGTGCCAGGTAGTTTAGGTACTGTCACCCTGTGCCCCAAACATGTCTCCAAGTATCTGACTAGCAGGTTCCAACTTAAGTGTGCCATGGCTGAATGTTTCAGGGTCGGCTGTGGAACTTCGGGTGGACTCCGTCTATGCGCAGCACATGAGGAATCGTCCAGGATGTCATCACGGAGACCATCAACCTCCAGATCAAGATCCAGGCCCCGAGAACGAGTCGAAGGAGATCCTGAAGAAGTTGAACGTGATGGAGGAGTACGACGTCGAGTACGCCATGCACGACCAGATGAAGAACATGCAGCAGAGAAGGCGGAGCAGCTGATGGAGGATGTCCGTTCAGCAGCTGAACCACCAACCAGTGGAAGAGCGAGGAGACGACATGGAGAGGAAATGTCACCGGGTCGGACTCCGAAGTCAGCAGTCCAACGGAGTCTTGCAAAGTTGGGCATGGTGGACTCTCCGGACAGGAGAGAGATGATCACGACTTTGGAGGAGTTCATGGCTCAGTTTGTGGATGGCAAGGATTTGGGCCTTGACGAGGAGGACATCAGACAGCAGATGGCGGCCACCAGCGGCATGACTTTGTATGACTTCACCCAGGTGCTCTACGACCAGGCGGTGGAGGAGCAGCGGAAGGGCACAAAGGGCCTCACCAAGTTCTTGGCGAAGTGGCGCAAACAATTGGCAGCTGGCAAGATGCCACCGGTTGCACCAACTCCCCCAGGAAGTTGGAGCTTGGTGAGCAGCCCTGATGAGGCCAAGCCGAAGGGCGTGAGAGAAGAGATGAGGAGTGAAGGTGGCACCCCAAGCGCGGTTTCTCCTGGTCTAGTGACCTTGGCCCCACCTGGAATTTACAATGCTGATGACCGTAAGGCGGGCACAGGAGGTGTGGCGGATAGCTCAATGACTGACATTGCCAAGGCGATCCAATATCAGACGGCAGAGCTGGCCAGTTTGGTGAAGAGTCACAATGAGGCGAACCCCACAGGGAACAATGGCTCCATCAAATCCTTGAACAAAGCTTCGGAAGAGCTGGTTTTCCTCCTACGTGCATGTGGCCAGTACACTGTGGAGGTCGGGGAGAACGAGTACGGGGCCAACCTGGCCAATGCTCTGTTGGCGGCGCAGGCGGGAGCATCCACCAAGCTGCGCAATGCTGGCTTCAGACAGAAGGTGACGAGCCGTCTTGCAGTTGGTCTGGCCGGGCCGTTTTGGGGGACTCAGGAGAAGTATGCGCTTTCTGCTGCTGATTTCCTGCCATGTACTGATGCAGAACTTGACCAACATGCGGTCGAATCCCGAACTGGGAAACAACAGAACGAGCAGCGCCCCCCTGGGCCCACCCGTTATGAGGATTGGGCCAACCGGGTGAAGAGACAGACCGATGTTTGGTGTCTGGTCTACGGTAAGGAGTGGCGAGCTGTTCGGGAGCACGCGGCGCAAGTCCTTGGTGAGTGGCATCTTGGAGCTCCACATCGCTGGCCATTGCAGGTGCTATGTGAGGTATGGGAAGAGCTTCATTGGCGCTTTGTGGAGGAGCTCAAGACGGAGTTGCGCAAAATCAAGGGACTCAGCGGACGGGAGTCTATGACACTTGCGGACTTGAAGTTCTATGCCCTCATGCCGGACGAACGAGGTGCCCCACCATTGCAGTTGCCCCGGACTTTTGATCTACATCACCCAGATGGATGGTTTGTGTCGGAAGTTTTGCCCCGTATTGAGAGGAGACAGGAACGCATGTTGTGGAAGCTGACTTGGGAAGGAGCTGCAAAGGGCAGGGGCCCTAGTCAACCAGCGGGAGGAGACGGGAAGCCGGACGACAAGGTGACCTTGAGAACTCTATTGGGCCCCAAGCTCACCGTGGAGGAGTCCAACAGGGCACGAGATCGCGCACCTACAACGAAGGATGGCAAGTTGCTTTGTTGGGGATATTTATCCCACCTTGGTTGCACTCAAGCAGGTTGTCAACGAGCACATGAAAACCTCAAAGGAGCTTTTGAGTCCCTTGACCCTATGGTGCAGATGCAGCTGTTGCGAAGAGGTGGTTTGAAGCGCATGCGGCAGGAGACCAAGGAGACAGCCATTGAGAAGATTGGCCAGTTGAGGGCGCAGGTTGCGAAGGACAAGAAGGACAAGATCAAGGATGGGCAACCAAAGCGCAAGGCTGGGCAGGAGGACGCAGGTCAGCCGGCCGAGAGCCAAGAAGGTTCATGTGAGAAGAGAGCCGGAGGAGTCACTTGGAAGCCTCCCGCAGAAATGGTGGAGATCGACTACACCGCGCAGGAGAAAGAGCTCGCAGAGATGCTGAAGGGACCCAAGCAGGAAGCATTCAAGAATCAGTATATGGAGGGCGTCACCCACGCAGGACGAGGAGGAGAAACAGCCCCAGGGGCAGCTCAAGAGCTGTTGCGGAAGGCACAAGCACTGTCAGATGGGCCGGTGCTGGGAAGATTGCAAGGTGCGTCGGATGACCTTTATGCATGGGCGGCCACCAGAGTTGCAAGCGAGCCGTCGGTGACGTTGACAGAGCTCTTGGAGGATATGGTGCAGTACGGTCTGGGGGAGCTTGCGGCTGAGGCGGCAGAGATCCTTGAGAATGCGTCAGAAGCCAAGGCAGGCAGTGCAAAGAGGTGTGTGGTGCATGACACATTTTGGACTGATGCTGGACCTGGAAGAGCTCAAGTGGACATTGACGGTCGTGCTTGGGCAATGTATGACTACAAGGAAGAAGTAGCCATGACTGAAGAGTTGGCGGGTCTGTTGGGAGTGGTGTCGCCCGAAGTTGAGAAGCGTCAGTGCGTTACCAAGGTATTGGCAGCAGGATATCTGGCGAACGAGGCCGCACCCGGACAGTTACCTACCATGGAGGACGTGGAGACCCAGGCGCAAGCTTTTCGCCTAGAGCAAGCCAGACTGGCGACGGAGGCCGAGGGTGTCATGGGTCATGCAGAGCAAAGAGTGGCGGCAATTGAGCATGAGCTGCGGATGTACACCCACGACATTCTGAAGCCACACCATGACAAGGACTACAGAGCCCTGGCTGTCTTTCCGTTGGAAGTCTTGGAGGAGTACAGAGTCATTGTGCTACGTACGGACTACAAAGGGGACTATGTGCCGGAGATCGTCCAAGGAACTCATTGGAAGGCTGGGCAGAAGGACATTTGGGCTTTGATCTACAAGGGCCATATGATGCTACTGGTTCCTCCTGGCGAGGCTGAAGCTATGGCAATCCTCAAGGAGTTTGATATCCACACGACGCCCACGCTTGGTTTCCGTTATTTTTGGCATCAACGACATGACCAGCCACGCACTGCGCCTGGACAGCTGATGTGCAGGCATTGCAAGCCACCGAAACGGGCTGGCACTGCGGAAGGCATCCCAATGATCCGAAAACAGTCTTGTTTGGCAGCAGCAGCACTATGTCTGGCAGGTGGACACCAAGAACAGTATCATGTGCGTCCTGCAGCAGCTCCTCATGGACCAACCGGCTTGGTATTGCGGGAGTACTTTGCGGGGCATGGTGTCATCACTCAAGGATGGAGAAGGGCAGGGGAGATTGCGTTGGAGCCGGTGGAGCTCTATGAGGATCCTCATCGTCGACAAGGTCCCCGACCCGATCATGATCTTGCAAATCCTACAGTGCAGCAGCGGTTCTACCAGGAGGTTGAGGAGGACAAGATCAACGTGGAATGGCTGGCGTGTCCGTGCACGACGTTTTGTGATTGGAACTTGCAGAACAATGGCACCAGGACGTTTCAGAACCCGCAGGGCAAACCCAATGCCAAGGAGGAGTTGGGCAACACGTTGGCCGAGTTCGAGGCAGCTTTATTTGAGAAAGCGTTGGACAGGGGCCATTTTCCTATTGCGGAGAGTTCTGGGCGGTCAGGTAGATACCCCAAGATGTGGCACCTTCCTTGTTGGCAGAAGCTTCTACAGCGACCGGATGTGGATTTTCTGGAGGTGGACATGTGTGCCTATGGGTTGGCCCCGCTGGACGCCACGGATGAAACTCAGTTTTATCGCCATCGAACCGGCCTAGCTTTCCCTCGACACCCAGCTTTCAGGGCAGCATTATTCCGATTGTGCCCGGGGCTTTCTGATAATCACCATCATGTTCCCCTCCAAGGCTGCCGGCAGAACTCTTCGGTGACCAGATGCACAGAAGCTGGGGTCTATGCGGAGCAGTTCGTGGAGACGGTGGTGGAGGCCCTCCGTGCAGTGGTTGTGGGGGGGGGGTAGGCTTCAGCCACAGAGACAAGCAGGAGGGCAAGTTCAGAGTGTCAAAGGACTGGGTGCAGGAGTGGGACCAAATCAATTTGATGGAGACAATCCCAGCAGTTCCGACGAGGAGGGCAATGGTGATGGAGAACCGCCGGACGACCCTTCTGACCGAGGTTCAGAGCAACAGGAGGCCTATGAGGGTGGTGAAAGCGAGGAGCCGGTACGGGACGAAAGCACGACACCGACCAGTGTGGCAGATTCACCAGCATCAGGTACTGAGGCAGAGGTCGAGAGTACAACCCGATCGGAAGAGGAGGGTACACTACATGCAGGTCATGGAGAAGCAGAACACGCTGATCATGGAGGAGCTGACCGTTCAGATGGTTCAGAACACGCTGATCATGGAGGAGCTGATGGTTCAGAACACGCTGATCATGGAGGAGTTGACCGTTCGGATGGTTCAGAACACGCTGATCATGGAGGAGCTGATCGTTCAGATGGTTCACCACGGCTACCTGGAGGAGCTGATGGTTCAGAACACGCTGATCATGGAGGAGTTGACCGTTCGGATGGTTCAGAACACGCTGATCATGGAGGAGCTGATCGTTCAGATGGTTCACCACGGCTACCTGCAGGTCACGGAGAAGCAGAACAAGCTGGTCATGGAGGAGCTGATCTCTCGGATGGTTCACCACGGTCAGAGGATGAAGATACGCTACGTGCTGATCATGGAGAGGCAGATCTCGCGGTGAACAGGCCTGGAGGAGATGAGATGTTCTACAACGACGTGACGGGATTGTTGTGGATTTGGCACCGGGCGCCGCGGAGAAGGTTTGTGGTCCCTGGAGGGGAAGGTTGTCCCTTCCCTGTTGAGTACTTCAAGGTCAACCGTTGGACGAGGTGCGAGAATGTCGATGAGGAGAACCCGTTGGATGTGGTGGAGATTGAGGACAATTGGACCACGCAAGGAGCATGTGAGGGTCCGTTCCAGCACTGGACGGGATGGACGGTCTTTCAAGTTCAAGGGTACCGGAAACCCACTGTTTTTCCGTGGGATGCCAGTGAGGCAGGGAGTGAAGGCCCCCAGGAGGAACAGGATCAAGTGAGCAATCATGAGGAGACACCTACAGAGGAAGAAGGAACCACAGGAGCCAGAAGTTCCGGAGATGGAGGTTCAGGACGTAGAAGCGGAGGAGATAGCGATGCGTCACAAGGAGCCACTTGGAAGTCGTTCACTGAGGAAGGCATTGGAGAAGCAGTCCGAACAGCCGCATTCACCTACGTGGAGGTCATCGACAAGATTGAAGATCAGGAGGCAGCTACGTGGAGAAAGGTGAAGGAGGCAGGAGATGAGCTTTTACGAGCAGCTGGGACAGTGGAGCGAGCAGCAGTGGCGTTGTGGATTGTGCGAGAAAAGCTGGGGAGGAACAATCTCCAAGGGGTGAATGACCCAGATCTGGACGGGCTTCTACACCCAGACCATTTGGCCTACCTCAGGGAGATCAGAGCAAAAGGCATGCCAGCGAGGTATGAAGGAGAGAGGAGACGAGTTCGAGCTCAACCTCACCCGAGGGCCCGAGAGAACCTGGGACAAGTGTATCGGCAGCTCATGAAGGATGTGGCCAAGCACCGTGTACTGGTGGTAAGTGCTGAACGCCCTGAATTGCAGCATACTGCATCGTCACCGTTTGAGGCAGTGCCGAAGATGCTCCCGAACCGCACGCTGTCTGCAGAAGTGCGTTTGGTCCACGACCAACGCAACATCAACAGCGGCACCGACAAGGAACTACATCCCCCGGCCACGCAGCCCTTGCACGTGCAGGTGATTCGACGCATCCTTTTTTGGAAGACAGTTTTCCCGAAGGTGCCGATCCTGATGGCCAAGAAGGATGTTGCGGGGGCCTTTCGTCTCCTGTGGGTGGACCCGAAGGATGCAGAACTCTTTGCAGGTGACGTGCCGTGGACACCCAGCTTGATGGGCTCTGGAGAAGACAAGGTGCAAGAGGGCGACCCAAGCAGTTTGACGCTGATTTTCCTGGTGAGCAGTTTTGGGTTTTCCGGGTCACCAGGTGAGTGGACGGCCTGGGGAAGAGGAACTGAGGAGGTGCATCGAGGTTTCAAGCCATGCAAACCGAGGAGGGATGCCAGCTTCAACTTCGATGGCAAGATCCTTGTGGATGACATGGTCCTTGTCGAGCCGCAGGTGGGTTTGAGGCCCTGGGTATCCAGTGAGGTTTACGAGTGGGCAGTGGTCAAGTTGCTCGGGCGCAATGCAATCAATGCAGCGAAGGACGCCGAAGAGGGTGTGTTCTCAGAGGCACAGACGGTGTGGGGCGTCACCATCAACACGGCCACGGAGAAGATGTCGTTGCCGGAGGCGCGCGTGCTGAAGGGGGTGCACCTCTTGGCGGAACCACAGTTCAACTTTGGAGAGCGGTCTGTGACGCTTCGAGACTTGCAGCGCCTGCGAGGCATTGCCACGGGTTGGAGTACCATTGTGAAGGGCCTCAAGAACGAGCTGAAGGCGATCGACCGTTTCCTTGGAGGTGTGGATGGAGGTGCAGTTGCGGGGCCTTCAGGATGCCAGAGCGACGAGGAGGCGGAGACAGCATGGCTGGACCTTTGGGCAGTTTTTGAAGATTGCCGGTGGCTATGCTCGAGGTCGGAAACTTGGTCGGAGAAGTTCGGAGGAGACATCCGGGAAGCGCTCAGCCCCATGGAACGTCTGGCGCTGCCGGGTGGGCAATTCTCGTCAGCCGTGTTTGTATCGTCTGATGCAACTCCGACGGTGCTGGGTGCCATCGACTGGACGCATGGGTTGGCTTGCAGGGAGGATGTGAAGGAGTTGAAACCTTGGATCAAACAAGTGCTTGAGGAGGATGGTGGTGACGCGGAGGGACCTCTTGCTATCCATTTGGGGGAAATGTTGTCCTTCGTGGCCTTTGCTTGCAAGGTGGGAAGCGCATGGTCCGGCAAGGTGGTGTTGTATGCGGGCGACAACCGAACGGTTTATCACTGGGTGACTTCGAGGCGGAGCAAGGTGAGGGCCGGCCGGCTGTTGATTCGCGTGCTCAACCTGGTGGAGATGCGTTACCGATGCTTGATCTTGGGTGCGTGGTGGAGGACGTATCACAATGAGGATGCAGACGATTTGACGCGCATGACGGAGGTCGAGGCCATGGAGAAAATCAAGCAGAAAGGCTGGAACTATGTGGACCTGAAGCAGGCGATTGGTCAGGCGCTACAAGATTCCGAACGGTTTGGGCCTTGCTTCCTGTCATGGGGCGATGATGAAGATCGAATGGAACAGATGAAGCTGCGTGAGCTGAGGAAGTTCAGGGCTTTGCACAGGCAACCACAGAGGCTACAGGAGATCGACATTCAGGAATGGTGCCATCGACAACGCTTGATCAAGGATTTCGAGTATTATGAGGTGCAGGAGACCGTGAAGAAGAAGAAGGTGATTGCAACTACAGTTGGTCCGGACCCGAAAGGAAGGGTTGTCAAGAAGTTTTGGGACTACTTGCTTGCGGAGGAGTTCGACGTCGCGATCATGGAGGGCCCTCGAGATGTGGACTGGGAGCTCTACAAGGAGATGGCGAGGGCGAACGGACTTCAGGTGCAGGTAGTGGAATTCTTGACGGCCGAGCTGGGTGAGGTTTTGGTGAGAAGACGCCGAGCAGGCTTTGTATCGCGAACCAACGTCAGCATCGAGAAGGTGGAAGACTGGCTAGTCAAGGTGACGGCACCGTCATTGGGCACAGTCCTTGAAAGGGCCGGAGAAGCCAGTTGGAGACCATGGAGCAAGTGGGAGAAAGCGCACGGGCAGGGCGATCATCCCATGTTACCCAGAGTGGGTGCTCATGTGTGGTTCGAGGATGACGAGGAGCGTTACAACGTGTACAAGCTCAATGGACCCTGCCGGTGGCCGCTCTCCAAGGAGGCTGCAGGCGTTGAAGAGCTCTACGTTCTCGACCGAGCGGCCCCGGCAGGGATGGTGCGTGTGGTGCTGCCAGAGGAGATTTGGAGAGCACAGGGTAGGACCAAGAAAGAGTGGTTGAGTCTGACAGCCGTGATGAAGGAGAGTGAGGTCCTTAAGGAAGGCTGCTTGGGCACTGGAAGGAGGACTGCATTGGCACTGCTGGGCGTGGCAGCGGAGTTATGCACCATGGAGGAGCAGGAGGCCAAGGCAGGTATGTGCTATGACGGGGAGGACGTCAAATCCCTTGGACTGTTGTTGGCTTGGCTACGTCGATGGCGACGGGCAGATTTTGGACGTGCTTTCCCTGACCGGAAGGCTGGAGGTGCGATGGAAGAAGGGAGAAGAACTTTGTGGTTGTGGAGCGAGTCCTGGTGGTGCGAGGGCCTCGACGAGGATGAGGAGGTGTTTGAAGACCAGAAAGCTGGCGGCCGAAGCAAGTCAGCAGACAAACGGGGTACCCGCGTGGTGGAGGGTCACAGAGCAGTCCAGCTGCAACCCGGTCTGGTGGCCGACTTGGACGTGCAAGCGCAGGTCGAAGAGTGGTTGGAAGAGCACATGGACGGAGATAAGGCAGTGAGCACCAAGAAAGCCTACCAGTCGGCATGGGGCAAGTGGTGCGATTGGAGCAAAAGGCAGAAATGGCTGTCGCCGTATTTGCATCACAAAGATGACCCGGTCGAGAACGAGAACAAGATCTTGGGGTACTTGGGCTACTTGGGATGGCTTGGAACTTCAGTGGCGACGCTCAAGCAGGCGGTGTTTGCAATCAAGGATGCTCACAAGCGGGCAGGGCATGGAGATGCTACGGCCAAAATGCATCGGCTGTGGATTGTGATCAACTCGCTTGAGAGAAATGCAACAAGGCGACCCCGACGTCTGGGAGTTACGGTGCCGATGCTCAAGTGGATTGGACAGCAGTTTGAGACCGGAGCAGATGCAGGAGGAGAGCTGCGCATCAACTGCAGGGTGATGGTTGCGGCGCTGTTGGTGGCGTGGTTCTATATGCTACGAGCCCGGGAATACTGCGACAGCAGCGGTGTGGACCTGGAGATGGTGATGAGAGGGCAGGACGTACAGTTCTCGGTCAAGGGCGAGGCGGTCACGGAGAATGCGGAGGAGCTCACGGTGCAATTTCGCAAAACAAAGGCGGATCAGATGGCCTTTGGGACGTGCAAGACGCTGCTCAAGACTGGGGTCAGGTACGTTTGTGTGGTCACCGCGATGGAGGAGTTGCGGAAGGTGACACCGAGGAGGTTCGATGGTGGACCCGAATCGCACCTACCCTTGTTTCGGTGGGCATCAGGACAAGTCCTGAAAAGGGTGGAGGTGCAGGCCATTTTGCAGAGAGCGGCAAAGGAGGTTGGTCTTCCAGCTGAACGCTTCCAGAGCCACTCGCTGAGGATTGGTGGAGCCTCGGCGTTATACCAGGCGACAGGAGAAATTGAGGTCGTGAAAAGAGCAGGAAGGTGGACGAGCGGGGCCGTCCATCGCTACCTCTATGACGACGGCGATGTTCTCAAGGGCTTGGCGAAGCAGATGGCGGAGATCGATCAGTACGTGCACTACACGTAAACCATGGATGGTATGAACCTTGGGGGGGTGAGGCAGATGCCATGCCAGTCAGCACAGAGAGACTGGTGTGGGAACCTCCAACTCAGTGCTGTGCAGCAGCAAAACGTTGATGTCTCTGCGAGAACCGTGACAGGGACAGCTAGGGCACTTAAGT
>Ga0126342_10003848_pt1 | contig 25185 bp, 17 predicted proteins | sample Cyp1metagenome_FD_92528 | JGI IMG/M metagenome (GOLD analysis project Ga0126342, IMG submission 92528) | Coral microbial communities from Lord Howe Island, Old Settlement Bay, Australia - Cyphastrea 1 metagenome | ecosystem: Host-associated > Invertebrates > Cnidaria > Coral ... | reverse complement strand
AGGAATCGGCACAACCCCATGGAAGGAGTTCCAAAAGAAAGCACAAATTGGAGTAATGTTCCATGGTAGGACAGTTGCAAAACCTCTTGAGAGAGAAAACGAAAATAAAATGGCTACTCTCCACGGCCCCTATCACGATCAGTTTTTAACTGATTGTTGACCGACCACTTTGACAATTGCTTACGGGCATCCACGCTATAGGTCAGTCCTGGCAGGTAGCTGAGGCCATCAGCCAGATATATTTTGGCCACTTTTGTTGAAGTCCAGCGTCCTTTTAGGAGCGCTAACTCCATACTGCCCGACTGTTGAAAAATTGCAGTCGCTCCTCCCCTTCTCAGGCTATAAGGTCTAAAGTTATGCGCCTGCAGGTGAAACATGCTGCAATGACGGCGGAAAGCGTTTCTGAAACATTGTGGGGATTTGCTCCAGAGTGGTACCTTTTGAAAATTATTACTGGCGCTCTCACTAATGGCAGCTCGGAGGATCTCCAGCGCCAGGTCTTCTGTTATTGATACTGTCTCGTGAGCTGCATTGCGAAGCCCTGACTTCGTGTCTTTGAGACTGATGACGGCAGCCCGTCTTCCAACCAGAATATCAGACGGCCGTATCTGCATCAGTTCCCCCGTTCGAAGGAGTCCATAAAAACCTAAAACCATCATGGCAGCGAAAGAGAGGTCTCGGTGGGCGATGGCATACATGACAAAACTGTCCACAATTTCCTTGGTGAGAGGTGGTGCTCGATTTGGCGCTTCAACTTTGCGCCAGACTCTAAACAGTCGCCAAGACAAGGGAATCTTGTGTTTGACCCAGGGATAATAGTGTTGCAAGCCGCATAGCCCATCATTGACAATGTGGAGTGAATCGCCTTTTTCCCATGAAAGCTGTATCCATTCCGAAACTGCTTCATCCAAATCTTTGCTACTCTTGATCTTTTTCAGATGGGGTTTCAATTGGCGAAGACCCTCCACATACCTTTCCTGGGTACGCTTGGTAATGGCCGCGTCCCACAGTAACACATTGCGCCGCTGTGACACTCTTTGCTGTCGTGAACGGCGAGCACAGAATTTAAACTCGGCTTGCCTCATCAGTTGGATTTTCCGTACTCTCTACATGAGCCAAAATACAATGTAACCCATATCCCAAAAGATAAGCGTTGATCTTCTTCAGGATTTGAGCCAGCATGCGACTTCCTGTTCGACCCTTGGCAATAATACTCATGCAGATGTAGCTGTCCGTGACATGACAAACCCGTGTGTGTGTAACTCTGAAGTGCGACGCATAATACTTGACTGCTTGTAAAATAGTACGCAACTCCAAACAATTGATATGCTCAGTTTTCTTCCATCGAAATTTGAATAAATGCTCCCACTTCCACCAGTCAGACTGAATTGATTGCCTAACGGCTGCTTTGGGATTCATCACCTCCCCAGTGGCTACACGCACATCCGACCCTGTGTGATTTGTTTTGGCCAGCAGTAGTTGATTCATTTGCTTAACACTCCCAGTCACATGTTCTACCAAATTTCCATACTGCAGTTTGCGTTTCAAAGGTGCTTGTACCCTAACTGGACAAAGAAAACCTGGGGCCAATCCCATCCTGTTGGCCAACAACTTGTAGTCTAACCGGGGGATAAAGCGCTGACACAAACCTGCTGCTGCAATTGCAAATGAATATACACTAAACGCATCTCCCAGCAAAGAAAGCCGTTCATCTTCATAGGCTGTTTGAGACTGCTTTATTTTTGAAGCGCTATAACACAGAGAAGTGTGGCCAAAACCATATCCTAACAGCAACTCTTTTTCTGAGCTCGATGCCAATCTCCACCTCTGTTCACTCCAGAAAATGAAACGTTCCAAATAATGATATGGAGGAAACCGAAAAGAATCTGCCTGATAACGTGCCAACGTATCTTCATCACATCGATTTATCCCCGCTGGAGCTGGAGGGGGTCTTGATCTCTTGATTGACTTCAGTGCTGTGGGTAGCGTGTACCCCTGGTGCCCTCCTGGCCAGTCGAAGCCGGGTTCTATCCAGTCTTCCATATCCGGGTAAGGCGCAAAAGCCTCCACCTCTGTCCAATGCTGCTGAGTTCTGAAAGTCAGTCCAGTCATGCTATCTTCCAATGTCTCCGATGTCCAACACAACCTAGGTCGCTGCATCGGAACTGCATGGACGCAATTGAAATGATAGGGTACTACTCCTAGCACTTCGCTGATCTTGTCGCACTCTGCTTTTGGCATCGACGCTACGTTCTCTGCTACGTACTTGATCACCACATGTGAAGGTACAGTCTCCCTCAAAAGTTTCAAAATCCTGGGTAGTTCATAAAACAGTGAAGATTGCGGCCCAGACAAACCCTTCGCACCAAACTTCACTGAAGACAAGTCTACACAAGGAAAACCTCCCCACAAATGTATCTCCGTCAAACCAGGATGTTTCAGAAGCCATAGCTCAATCTGGGCCTTGTCCAATGTGCGCACATCACCATGCAGTTCAGCTGTGGGCCAGCGTCGTGAAGTCACCCTATTTGCTGGGGCATGTACATCATAGGCTACCATTCCCAGTGGTTTAACGCCAATAATGTCGTATGCACGAAAAGCGCCCCCTATACCATTGAATAATGATATCACCAAACAACCACTTGTCTTCAGAGGGGGTGTAGAGGTACAGTGTCGTAGAAAATCATCTCCAACCTCAGTTAAACAGCGACTAATTCCGACAGCTCCCCCCCAATGTGACGCATCTGATGCTGTTGTGACTCCACTGATCTGCGCCCCAAGAAAAGCTTGTAAAAAAGGTATTGCACCCAAACAACTGAAAAGCTCCCGTCTCACCCTGGACTGCAACTCCAAGCGTATGCCCTTGGAGCTCACATACTCCCAAGTTGCTTCCAACAGGCTCATGGTCGGTCGCCTGTACTGGAACACATGCACCCAGCGGCCAGCTATAACTTGCACTAGTCGTTTTGAAAGTCGTGGCCGGCTGAGAAGCCAGACAGTGGCTTGCACCAGTTTGATGGTTCTCTCACAAGAGGGACCCATGGTTCTCTCATCCCCTGCAAAGAAAGCGCCTAGCTCTTGCCCTGTTATCTCCTTGGACTTCCGCTTCTTGGCTGACGAAACTACACCTGCTTTCTCCCATGCTTCTTCTGCTCGTTGATGAATCATTTCCCCAGTGTCAAAACTCGTTCCTATGGGCCCCACTTCACCAGCTGCAAAATTGTCCAAATATACATGCCACCATGCTTTCCCTGTTGTGGCCGCCTCACTGACCAGCCCTGCCATCCACAGTGGTATTGCTCGCCCTCGGACCAGCTGCGACTCTCGCGCGATCCCCGGGCACTCCAGTAGCTTTTCACTCACTTCTTGCATGATAGCAACCGAGGACCCCCAGCCCATTGGTAAAACGTTGCACGCCAAACAAACTGTACCAGCATCTCCCGGAGGGGCTCCATCATACGCCCGGCGAGTGATATTGAAACATAAATACTTATACCAGCCCTTAGGCAATCTGAATAGATAGAAAGCATTTGCCATATCTGATTGCCATAACCTCAGTTCCTCTCCTTCATCTATAAATGTTGAAAGCCACGACGTGATGTGAGGCAAATTCTTTGTCGCCCCTTGAAACTGTCGTAATATTGAGTTGGACGGCACCAAGTTCATGATAAGTCGTAAAATAGGTCTATCCCCTTCAACCGTTCCAGTTTTAGGTACTCCAAATAGGCCATTCATCACCCGTTCTCCCCTGTGAACAGCAACTTCAGTCAAAGGGATCCATGAACAGACACCCCTGGATACCAGCTCTTCAGCTATACGTAGTTTGTCTCCAGTATCAATGTGTATCCTTCCCTGCAAACACGGAAGGTCCTGCCCTACATCCGGTTCCACCATCTTATCAGGGTTTTCCAACAAACTCCTAGTGGTTTCTGAAACAAAATCCACAACATCAACAGAGCCACCATGTTCTTTGGGGGGCAAAGCAGGCAAAACCTGTACATAACTCAGCCTGTGGCAAATACCTACTTCCTCACCGCTATAGTCTACTCTCCGCCCCCGCAGCTCTTTATCCAGGCTCTCCAAGTCGTTGCATTCGGCCTGGCCGTGGCGCCTCATCCTCTTGATGGAAGCTCCTACGGCCTCTACCAGCAACTTCTCCTGTTTGTTCCACGCCCTCGTAACAAAAGGCTTAGGTCCATTCCAGAGCGTGTTGCAAGCGTGGCAGGCCAAAACAGCCCATGACATCTCAGCCCAGTCCAGCACAAAGGACTCCGTGACAGATTCCTCCAGCCTGATTGAAAGAAAAGCTCTTCGAGCTCGTGCAAAATCTCCCTCGCCAATTGGAAAGGCAGCACGGGTTCGCGCTGCCCTGGGTTCCGCATCGGAAATGAAGATGCTAGACCAAAATTCTGAATTCTGATGTATCAGTGAAACCCACTTGGCATTGAAGAAACACCAGGCCAATGCACAGCCGCACTTGTCTAAAGTAGTGCAGAGGCCTAACACGCCTTTCCAGCTGGTGCCCTTCACACGTCCAGGGTCGCTCACGGCCGCCGCCAGAGCACCCGTTACTTCTCGTCCGCCTTCTCTTTGTTCTTCTCCCAATCTCCTACCTTGTTCTCCCAGGCCGCATTCTTGCCGCGGCCCTTCTTTCCTTTCTCTTTCCCTTTTCCTTTCTCTCTTCTTTGGCCCCAAGGGGCCTCTCCTGAGCCTTTCCAGCTGCCTTTTCCACGACCACGGGCCCCGCCACTCCAACCGGGCCAGCTTCCTCCTCCTCGGCCTTGGACTTTTTCCACCAGCCTCCCATGCTTCCTCGAGGCCAGCACCAATGCCGCCGACCCGGCACTTGTCTCCTCCATGGCGTGAAGTTCCATGTGGCGGGCCGTTGCCCAGCTTTGGTCCAATAAGGCCTGGTGCAAGGCCATGAACCTGGCTGCCAAGGAGTCCCCCACTCGGGCTACGTCCCCCCTCCTGAGGAGGTCCAGCGTGGCAGCCAAGGAGAACATCTCCCGTAGCTCCCGTTGTTGAGTGGGAAATTGGGGTTTCACGTGCAACGCAAAGTACGTTGCTATCTTCACCCCCTTGGTCACACACTCCTCTCCTGTTGGGACTTCTGTCAAGGCAGCTTGATCCATAGTCTCGCGCACGTGTGATGTCAACAGCGCAAGAACGGATCCCGGGTTGTCTCTGCTCCTCTTCTTGATGGGGGCTTCTAGATCGGTGTCGCTGGACACCTTGTCCTCCTCTTCTTGCACGGATGAGCTGCTGCAGCTGCTGCTGCAGCTCACGATCGTCCCATCTCTCGTCACTCTCCTCTTTCGCTTCTTGTCTTTCTTCTTCTTCTTCTTCTTCTTTGTCTTTGACCCCGCTGAGGACCCAGTAAGGATCCGACTCAATGCCTCGGCCAGCTTGGTCTGTGTCGACTTCTTCTTGTGTTTCTTTTTCTTCTTCTCTTTCCTCCTCTGAGCTGCTAGGGCCACCGCTTGCTGGGCCAACTGGCCGGTCAAGCTCTTGGTAGCGGAATCTTTTATATCCTCCAGAGCTCCTTGAACTTTGTGCCGAGCCTCTGCCACCTTCTCCTTGTGCTTCTCCCTGGGTCCGTCCAGCACCGAACCAGTGGCCAAACCTATATCCTCTGGCGACGAAGATACCTCCTCGATGCTGCTCCCGTCTTCCTCTGGTTCCTCCCCAGGGTCGTCGGCCTCCTCTCTGTGGGCCTTGTGACGTTTCTTTGCGGCTGCCAGCTTCCTGCTCAGCTCGGCCCGCATCTCGTCTGTAAGCCCAGATCGACCAGCGCCTTCTCGCTTGCCTTTGGGTGCACCGGCATCTTTGCCAGCACCAGGCGGCTTCTTGGCGCGCGGCGTGCGGGCGGCAGGCCTCTTCTTGGCGCCGGTGTCGCCACCCTCTAGCTCCTTGATCCATTTCTTCATGAGCCCGGCGATGCCTTTCACCAGATAATCGGCTTCGAAATCGTCTCGCTCCCAAATTCTGACTCGAGTGACATGCAGAGCCTCTATGTGGTGCCCTGGATCTACGTCGAGACAGGGCCGACTCAAGCAAAAGTGCACCTTGGCGCCACGCCGCAACATAGTCTCGATGGTGTCGGCCACCGTTGCATCGGGGGTCCCCATAAAGTGCACCCCCAGCAGCAAGCTTCCATCCAGACGCGTCTCCACCTGGGTGATAAAGAAGGCAGCCCATTCGTCCTCGGTGTAGCGCAGTGATGAAGTGGGTAGATGACATTCCACCACACTCCCAGCCAGTGGTTGCAATGCACTCCATTGATCGTGGTCGTAACAATCAATCTCGGCTCCACTGACAAAGGCCATCTCACTTGCACAGGTTCCCCAACTCAAACGTCCTCTCACGTGTTGAGTTGAGCTCCCACCAATCGGCGCCTGGTTTCCTGTGGACTTCCAACAAAGGGTTGGTCGCTAAGCGGCTCAGCCTCTGATGCTTTCGTCCTCCTCGGCGGTTTGGCTTGTGCGAAGATGCACGCTTCCTCCTGGTGCCCTCTCGATGTCCTTCTTTTCTTTCTTCTCGATGTCCTCGACCTTCTCTACGGGACTCACGGCCGTGGCCAGATTCCCTATGCCCTGGAGGCGGCCCCTCTGGCTCTGGTGGGCGCCTGTGGTCCTCCTTTATGGGACGGTGATCAGGGGTCTTCGACCTTCTGCGGCCGCGGCTCTCCTCTTCTTCTGACTCGTCTCCTTTGTCAGACTCCTCCTCTTTTGGCCGCTCAGAATAACCCTCACTCGACCTCCTTCGAGGCAAAGATTCCCTCAGGTGCGCTCCTTCTCGTCCTCCTTGTTCAGCCGGTTCCGCGCGGCTTGCACCAGCGGACCCTTGTTCGGCCCTACGGGTCAGGCCAGCGCTGAGTGAGCGCAAGGCTTTTACCTGCCTGGCCGCGTTCAGAACCAAGTCACCAGCAAGTAACCTGGCTCCACTGGAGTCCCACGAAGCGCTCAATTCGCGCCCCAACAACTCCCAGGAAGTGCACCCAGTGCACCAGGTATCACCTAAAGCTGGTGCAAGTTGCCGGCACTTTGCACACAGCGCACCTGGGGGCATACCTTGAGCAGCAACAGCTACTCCCCCAGACATCATCAACTAAACGGCTTCTGCCTAAGTTTCAAACAGAAAACATATATATATATATATATATATATTACAGCAACATGTGATGCTGTGATGTTTTTAGGGGGCTACCATTCCAGCACCTCAGTAGCTGAGGGTATGATCAAACTCATCAATTTCGGTGGTATCATCACCCTCACAGGTCCGTGCCGTTCCTGAATCTTCTTCTTGGTGCGATGCAGCTTTTCCACAAGCGCCTGCGCATGGATTGCGCATGGATTGCGCATGGAAGGAGATGGGAAAACCATGGTGGTCATTGGTTACCCTCGACACAGCAAGTGCCCATTAATTACTGGTGCTTAGTAGGGAATGGATGGGAATGGGGGAATGGGATGATTATTACTAGTGATTATGCATCATTCCCTCATTCCCTGCTAAGCACCAGTAAGTTAATCAATAAGGTAAGTTTAATTGGTTTAACCACTTGACACTTGCTCCAGATTCGACAAAAGCTAGCTGATGAATAATCTCAGTGAGATAAAATACCAACCACCTTGAGTCGTTGTGTTTCGAACGTCTGAACAACCAAAAAACTGTTGAGATCAGATTGCCATGTTTGGTGCCTAAATTTTCCTTTACTTGATTGTTAAACCAGCATTTTTGTTGCCCAGAAGCAACCCAAGACTTCCAACGCTTCTCCTTCAAGCGGTGTCTTGAAGCCAGCTCTTCCAGTTTCACCCCGCAGTAAAACTCCGTAGCAAAGCGCCTCAGCCCCGCAGATGTTGGCTTCAGTGGATTCGCTCAAGGGGAAAATTTGCTGGAAACCCCATGGTGTTTTTACTCTTTTTTAGTAGAACTCCACCAGAATCCAGAAGATATATTCTAGATAAATTTATATCGATATACTGGAAATTATATATATATATATATATATTTGCAGGTTTCCTGAAATTCCTGCCTTCAAGCAATTCGTTCTGTTTGTTTGACACCTCCCGGACCTTCATAACCTCAGGTGTGTTTGATGATTTGTGCCCAAGTGTCATCCACATGGGTAAGGAACCTATTTTCAAACCCCTGAACTTGGTCATTTTGAGGCATATGAAAAGCAAACACTTCTTGTACCCTCTGGTTATTTGACATAGCCATGGAAATGGTCCGTAGAAATAGATGATTTTCCCAGCTAGAAACCTCAATTTATCAGGGATTTTCCAGTTCGCTACGTTAAATAACCAGATGGTATCTCTGAAATTCATCTTGCAGGGATAATTTTCTTTTTGGCGCCATCCCTCCCTGCGGGAGTTGTGCTACAACTGTGCAGTGGAGTCACTGTGCACGTGCCAAGATCACTTCCTCCAGGGGGGGCTCCAACTTATATATAGGTAAGTTGATTTATGGTGGGTATATATATATATATATAAACATATATATTGGTATAGTAATTATATCGTTGTATATACAGTTGGATGGGTGAACATAAACACATGATACCGTGAGGGGTTGATTGGTGGGTCGTTGAAAATAAAAAACATGTCTGGTTGCAGGGTTGTTTAACCACTTACAATATGTGGTAAGCCGGTGTAATACAATAATTTAATCCCCCTTTCTTTGAAGTTAAATCAACATCTTACAATGCAGCCGTAATAGGTTGGGTCATGCCGCCATGCCCCTCAACTTCAAACTCCTCAGGTTCTTCTACAAAGACATCGGCATAGCGCGAGAAAAGTTGGCTGCTGTACATTCGAAGCTGAACTGTTGCCGCAACGATCAACAGCACCTGATTGTTTTCCCACGGCCCCGGGCTAAGGAAAAGGAACATGCATTGGTTAATCTTAAAACAATCAAGTATTGAAACAGTATTGGTATCAAATATATTGCCAAAAAAAATGCATCATGTCAAATCAAACGCTGGTTAATATACACAGTCATGTGTAACTTTCAATCAATACAACAATATATTCACAATTTCAATTCACTGCACATATTGGTATTAAATTGTGGGGATTTCTTTGTCAAACAAACGCGGGGGTTTTGTTTCAGCGTTGGAAACATGGGAACTACTCCAAGCAACACGGGATGGATGAGGTAAATTCAATGTCATAAACCATCATATTAATCAACCATGACCGCCCAAAGAACCGGATATATCCAATTAAATACACTTCTATTGGGGATGACTCATGATAGTTATCCAATGATCATCCGTAACCATTCCAATCAAATATCCCACTCATATCACACAAATCGTTTTATCATTCCACAGGGCCGAGGGCCAAGAAACCATCTGACCCAGCTGTGAGACAAATAGAGCCAGAATGCCCTCCCAAATGCTGTCCTGATTCGACCGAAACGAGATGTTTGAAGGATTGGATTCTACATCTATGTAACGTATGTATGCATATATATATATATATATAGATAGATATACACATGTAACCCCAGGTAACTGGGGTGCCTCCCAGAGATTTTTGATGTCACCAACTCTTGAGGGTTTAGGTTTAGTTTGGGGATTTTTTAGGGTGTCTCTATTTTTTTAAACCATGTTTTCAATGTGATGTTACTTTCACTTTCAAGGTTTCCTGAGGGTTTCATGTCAGACTTAGGGTCTAGGATTTAGGGTTTTGTGTTTTGGAAACAAATCTCGTCAGCCCTTGGGCTATTCCGCCGACATCCCAAAATGCATAAAACACTAGAACACTAGCCTTGCACAGTCAAAACGCACTTCCCCGGTTAGCACCCCGTCCTGGCCATACTTGTATATATATATTTATTTATTTATGTATAGGTATAGGTATATGTATATGTATATGTAAATGTATATGTATATGCATATATTTATATATAAATATGTGTATGTAAATACAGTTGCATGTGTCTCTACTTCTCACCATCTGTACCCCAGTATTATCGATCTATACTTCCATCCATCTAGCCATCCACCCTCCATCCATCTGTCTGTCTATCCACCTATATCTATGCGTCTCTATCTCTTGTATCTAGCGCTATCTATTTCTCTATCATGCTATGTAGATATGTCTGGATATTTAACTATCTATCCACCTATCTATCTATCTAATCTAATCTAATCTAATCTAATCTAATCTATCTAATCTATTTAATCTATCTAATCTATCTAATCTATCTAATCTATCTAACCTATCTATCTATCTTTCTGTCCATCCATCCAATCCTATCCTATCCTATGCTGTCCTATCCTACCCTATCCTATCCTATTATCTATCTATCTGTCTGTCTGTCTATCTATCTATCTATCTAGCTATGTATCTATCTATCTATCTATCTTTCTATCTATCTATCTATCTATCTACAAAAATCTATCTACAAAAATCTATCTATCAATATAAATATATCTATCTAAACAATCTATCAATATAAATGTATCTATCTGTAAAAAAAAAACCTATTTATCTATAAAACATCTATCTACCTAAATAAATCTATTTATCTATCTACCTATCGATCTATCTATCGATCTATCTATCTATCTATCTAATCTTCCAATCTATCTAATCTATCTATCTAATCTATCTAATCTATCTAATCTATCTAATCTATCTATCTATCTATCTATCTATATATAAATATGTTTATGTGTGTCTGCTAGCTTTTACACATGATGATTGAGGCTCAATCTCTAGGATACTAGAGACCTGTTCACCACTGTACTGCTTATATTGATGGATAGAAACTTGAGACCAATCCGTTGCTAACCATAGACGCCCTGGAAGACTCGAAGACACTTCTTGATCATTGCTGGGCATCATATTCCGCCATTAATCTCGTTGTCTAAGACATTTTTCCATAAACCCATGAAAACAAGGATTTTACCCGACATGTCTCCTGCTCCATCATGAGCACGTAAACAAGTGACCAAAATCATACCTTGTGAATCAGGATATGAACAGCCACACCAACTCTTCTGAACAAGGACCTCATTCCAACCCACCTGTACCGTAGGGGTTGACTATGCTGTGTGTACAAAATTTCTATATGAGTTTGTCTGAACATAGAGTATCACGAAATCCTCTGGTTAATAATCATTGTCCCTGTCAAATGGCCACAACTGGGGTGTGTACCGCATTTTGAGACACAGCCATACATATGTATATATATATACATATATATATATATATTTATGATCACATATATAAAATATTTGTTCATTATTTTCCCAGGGAATTCCCAAATTTAAACGGTCCACTCCCATTCCTCTCGGTCTCCAAGGAACTCCTTTGATTCGCCGGATGCCGAGGATCTGCACCGCCAGCGTCCACATGGTGTCCTGGGCGCATCAGGGGTTAGAGATGACGTTGCCCATACCCAGTATTCCATATAATTGGTATATAATTGGTATACATCTCAATCTTTACTTCCAAGTTTTATTTCTATGTGTTTTTTAGCAACAGAAAAAAATCCGAAGATCGGCCCAGCGAATCCCAGGAACTCCAGTTATCTACAAATGAAAATGTACATGCAAAGGTGGCGAAAAAGAAGTGATACAACCAGGTACCACTGGTAGGATTGATAGTTGGAAACTGGGCAACCACTATATGTATCTAAATACCAATCAGATGGAATCCGATTGTGGATGTGTAGATACATAATTTGTCACCTAGGCATTTGAGGAACTAGGTATCCAATATGGTCCACCAGATCCACCCCTAAACTTTCCATGTGAGCGATTATGTTCAAGTGGTACATCTGGGAAGGACAGAATATAGAAGGAACCCCTTCATTCACGCATTTTGTAATACTCCAAGAAAAATCGTCTGGTACTGACAATATCTGACAGTACTAGCATCTTGTTCCAACGGTGTCATGCTGTCACCTTTTTGGATAGCGTGTCAAGACTCCCTGGCTCTTTTTTGGAGCCCTATCAACACAATCAACTGGCCCTCTCTCTCAACATGGCAATAGACTGCATGTCAAAAATTGCCCAAACCACTATGACTTGTTACGTTTCCCTAGTGTAAATACCCCTCAACTTCCAGTTACCTGTAAGAGGTAGGTAACGAGCAGCGATTCAACATGTTTGGGTTTCCATCACTTTCCACTTATTTCAGAGGCAAGGGGAAGCTCAGGGTATCATAAAACAGTGAAATACTAAACTATATTCCAAACTGCTGTGAAACCAGCATCCTGGCACCAAGCGCAAGAAAACATGAATGAAAGATGCAACCTGGCGCAGCTCAACGCGCTCTTTGCAGAAGGCAAAACGCATATACCATGGGCCCAAAATTGGAGCCACAAATTTGGAAGCTGGGCTACCACTTGTAGCATTGTGGCCACATTTTTGGGTCCAGAATCTGGCCCCTGTTTTGGGGCCACAAAACACAAACAGGACCTACAGTATTCAATACGGGCAGCAGGTATGCTACTGCCGCCGCAAGCTGACAGCAGCACATATCCGTGAGGGTACATGCTGGAGAAGTTTGCTTCACCACTTATTTGAGGCTCCGGTTTTGGGGCCTTGGGCCCAGCTAGGCTTTGAGGAAAAGCGCCCCCAATGCCTTAAAAAAAAAAAACCAAGAGATGAGGTACGAATCGCAATGGCTTGAACGTGAAACTACTAAGCATGTCGCGAAAAACTAGTAAAAACCTACCAAGACATGAGGTACGAATCGCAATGGCTTGGACGCAAAACTATTCAGGAGTTCATGAAAAACTACCAAGGCGTGCGTTGCAAATCACAATGGCTCGAAACAACACTACTAAGAATATCCTTCAAACTTGAAGAACAGAAGAAGATACTATTTCTTTTTATTCTTTGGAGCATTTTCTTAGTAGTTTTGCAGCCGAGCCAATATGAATTGCTAAATCGTCCTTAGTAGCTTTTGAACGCAGTCTCCGTAGCTTTGAGGCCAAGCCAATTCGAAATGCGACACCGTGCTTAGTAGCTTTTGAGCACATTCTTAGTAGTTTTGCGGCCAAGCCAATACGCATTGATAATTTAACGTTGCTTCCGCGTGATGTATGTGGATATGCGCACGCAAACATGGCCCCGCTCCTCAGGAATCAACGTTGCCACTCACAAAAGCCAGGCGTAGCTGCTTTGAAGAGTACGGAAGTAAGTCAACTTTGATGTCTGGGGGTGCCGGGGTTTGCGCCCAGGGTCCTGTACACTGCTGCTGGTTGTACACATGTCTTTGTATTGCTTGTGGCAGTCAAAGTTCAACCTCGCATGCTTGCTGCAGAACAGCACGGGCATCCCTGCACCTTTTGACACGTTCCTTTGGCTTGCGCTGCGACGCGCGCCTATTTTTGGGGCTGTGGGCCTGCATGCTTTTTGCCTTCCTTCGCTGCGTACCCTGCATGTATTCAAACATATTAAAAAGATCTGAAACATAGAATAAAAGCTTATAAAGCCATATAAAACACTATCAAACCACATTTTTCACCATCAAATCCTCGGCACAACCGTTGAAAACCGAGGCACATGGCCCAGCGCATCGCTGTACTGCGCGACGCCAGCGATGTCCAGGGCTGCTTCGTTCTGAGAGACGAAGCAGGTGCTGCTGGCAGCTTCAGAGCCCACCAGAGACAAATCCAAAGCTGGCGCATGGGCGGTGGTACCAACACGTGGGGATTTCATCATGGATTTCACCAACATTTTAACGGTGAAGATATGAATATATATATATAAATAAAAATAATAATGATAATAAAAATAATAATATGTGAATATGGTGATTTTCACAGGCAAACTTGGGATTTAGAGCTGATTCATATAAAAGTGAAACTTTTGCTCATTTCACTAGTCACTAGATTCAAGTTGGATGGGTGAACGTAAACCGACAAACATAACTAGGAGGCACCACTGTGTAGGGTCAAAAGCATGAACAAAAATCCGCAGGGATATGGGGATACTTCAAATCAACGGGTTCTGTGTAGCCTCTGGAACTCTCTGTCTTTGGGTGCAGTTGGTTGGGCTGCTGGGCAGGGTAGAGATCTAGACAGAATCCACGAATGGGACCTCGACTGAGTTATATGGAGTTTGCAGACTGGGGGGTACTGCAAAATGCGCCTCATTAGGTAGGAATTCGTCATAAAACAGGTGTAAGCCCAAGAGCAAAACCAATGGAAAGAGTAGCAATTCAAGACAGGGGATTGCGGGTTGTCTGCAGGTTGCAGTTGCAGTCTCTATTCGCTTGTGTTGATTGAAAGCATCCAATCAAAGCACTGGTTGCAACCCGCAAGGCAACCCGCTCATCCAGAGAGGAGAATGGCCTTCCACATGGGCACATTCATCCAGAGTGAGGTAGATCTGGTGCACACCATTTTTGCACATGGCACCTGAACTCCAAAGGGTGAGGCGAGCCGGGGGCCAGTGTTTTTCTTTCCTGTAGAACAAATCAAAACAAATAGACAGCTGGAGGCACATGAACATAAGATCAATATATACTATCATATCAAAACGTATATATCCGGGTAAATTATATATAACAATTCACTAACCTGAAAAAGAAACATTTGGGGATGACTCCCCTTACGGAACATGTTTCCAGTGAAGTCACAGTGAGAGCGTTATCATTTACACACATATATATATATATATATATCCGACAAAAAGAACAACAATAAAAACAAAAGAAACACACTCACAAAAATGTGCTGGCAGGTTGGCTGGGCAGTTAGACAACTGCCATGGCGTGAAAGTGGACTTCCACATATTCTACAATCCAAACAACTCTGATGCACCAATTGTAGGGGTCCAACCCTCCAAAAATGAAACCAATTCCAAGTTGGCCTTCAACCCCTTTCACCGGGCAAAAAATCAAGAGCGATCATTATTAACTTGCATACTATTGCAAAATAATACAAAAGAAAGAGACTCGACAGCATAGTTCACTTCACTATGGCTAGTAACTAATGTTGGTGGTTACCTTCCACTAATCAAACATATACGGAAAAACCAACAGTTAAGTCATAGTTTTCCCATTCTATAAGACCCCCATTTCTTTGGGGTCGTTTTTTTTGAACCCTTTGCCACGTTGACACCGGGCATTTGTCAAATCCTAGGCGCGACTGCAGGGGAGCAGAGGGGATTGGAAGGCCAGGCCGATCAGCAGAAAGAGCAGGGCACAAAGCCTGGCCCGCCAGACCTGAGAACTGCAGAGGATGGGGGAATGGGGGAATGGGATGATTGTTATAGTGATAGTGATATATCAATATTTATGTCGTATGTTATATATATATATATGTATATTCAATGGGACTATGATTGTTCAATATGTCATATATATATAAATATTGCAATTAATAATGTGATAGTGAAATATATACATATATTATGTATATGTTATGAATCATTCCCCGTTCCCTACGTCTCATGCATCAGTAAGGAGTTTGGTGACAGGTTGCGGCTTTTTGTGGTGAGAGATTGAACCAAAAACAACCATGTGTGAGATTAACAGCAAAACAAAGCTGTGTATTAAGCAGAAGAGGTCGTCCGTTTTGTTTGATAGATGGTGTCAACTTTGTTCTTCCATATTTCTTGTGTTTCATCAAGTCATCAAGAGTCAGTTAGCAAGGTCGTCCGTTTGTGAGGTTCCATATGAAAAGCCGTTACAGTTGGAGTTCGTGAGTTCCGCTCAGAGCAAGGAGCCCATCGGCGACGTGTGGACCTGGGAGACCAGGAATGGAAAGGTGACCAAGAAACAGCGGGGGTTGAAACAGGGTTCAAGAGAGGAAACCAAAACAAAAACATGGAATTGCTTCTTTGCCCCAAAAAAATACACTAGTCATTGTCATCGAACAGTTGGATTCCGGTCACAAAACTTGCATTTTGACGCAATGGACAAGATCCGTGGATGAAACCTCTAAAAATTAAAATCTGGGCCACAGGTTCCCATCGGCATGTTCCATCCCAGCCATGGTGGGCACAAATGACCCACTCACACGCTCTAAATTTTGCCCAATGGATATGGTTGCCAAACTAGGACATCTCTCAATGCTCAATGCAGTCAGTCTTTCAAAACATGAAACATACCCAAACATTCCATTTCATGATAGGTTGGTAAAGAACCGTATTCTATTTTAATCATGAATCACAACTAGACATGTTGGTAACCAACAAGTTACAAGACAATGTAAGAGTGCAATCAAAACAATATCCCATAGTTTATGACGGTTGGTTGCAATAGTCCCCAATAAACATCAATAAACCAGGTAGGCGTTAACACCGAATAACAACTCAGAGAACAAGCTTTAGAAGCTGCTACAACTCGTCCGCTGGCGAAAGTCTGGCAAATAGTATTACTTATATCCCCACTCTTTGCAAACATGAACATGTGTTCAGCACATTAACCTCATCCAAATTCTTAGATATGCTTCCTAACTAGACCTCTCTCTTTATCATTATAGCCTCTGGGAATCAAACATGGACCATGGAAATGGAACATCCCCCATTTACAAATGTTACCCTCTGGTAATTTAACATAGCTATTGAAACATGCCATAGAAATAGTGAATTTTCCCATGAAAAAAATGGTGGATCTTTCCATAGTTATGTAAACGTTTAATGTTTGATTGATTACGGATCTCCAACCACTGGGTTCCCGGGAAGCCCTGGGGAAGCCCTGGGTTCCCCGAGCAAACTGCTGGAGCTCTTGAAGGTGATCCCCACCAGCAACAACAGGAAACCTCACCGACAACGCGCACGTTTCAACGTCACTTAGTGATTAGTAACCAGGGCAGGATAGAATCGGATAGAAGCCATGTACACCTGGGATACCATGGGTTTTTTCACAGCTATGACCTCGTTGATATACACTTGAATCACTTTAACTTGGAGCCCCAAAAGGCAATGGACAATTTGAATCCCAGGATCTCGTCTCCTACCCGCAATTCTGATGGATTGTCCTTATCCCTAAATGGGGGGTAGGGCCACCATTTTCAGACACATCCAAAATCATATTCTTGGCTGTATATCCCCCCCCAGTTCTCCCACTAAAGTCCCGAGTTTTCCTAGGTCTCCATGTGTTTCATGGACCCCCATATGGACGACTTCACCCCGGGTCCAAGGGGCAAAGTCCTAAGAGCGTCCCGCGTGCCAAGGACAGGGTGAAGGTGCAAAGCCACACCAGCAGCGGCCACCAATACCTGGGCAGCTTCCTGGAATGCCCAAATATCAGTTTTACATGCTGAAGATCATGGAATATACCCAGCTACATATGGACTATATGTATCTATGGCGCATAAACTCGCAAACCACTTATTAACTGGGATGCACATTCAGGCAGTTGGTTAGGTGGCATTCTCATCCTCGGTCAGATGGAATGAGCCTCATATGGGCTCGAAAAACGCAAAGATCCAATGCACAAACCAAGATTTCTTGACTGGCAGGTTTCATCAACAAAGATGCCTATTAGGGCAGTCACCCAAAAAATTCTCGAAAAAACACAATCTTATATAGTCTGTACTTTAAAGGGTTTTTAATTTCTGGTGAATTACCCACTGTGTAATTGGGTTGCAATTCTGGTTAGGTTGTTTGCTTGGCTCGTTGGGTGCACATCCATGTGCTGTTCAAGAGGGGGCATCATCCCTGGTAAGATTGAATTAGGCAAAATCATTGGGACTTGCAAGGCGGGCCTCTTACTATGTTTGTCTGTAAACCCATCTAGATCATCAAACTATTATGTATATGGATATAGTTGCAGTGTATATCTACCCCAAATCCTAGTTACCGTACTTGTGAAGCAACTTAGCAAACAACCTGGGGCCCCAGGGGCCCCAGGGGCCCCAGGGACCAGCCAATTGGTATCATCATGCCCAGGGTCTAACCAGTTTGAACCACTCACTATTACCATCTTTTCAATACAACGACATAGATATAGATAGGATATGAAATATATACAACCCATGACAGTATTGAAATATATACAACCCATGACAGTATATCATTAAATTATTAGTATATGATACTATCCTTATCTAATGATAGTATACAAGTCTCCCTTTGACATAGAAAAATCGCAAATAAGGATACCATCTGGTTATTTAACATAGCCATGGAAAATCCACCCATTTTTAAGAACGGTAAACCATCTATTTCGATTAGGGCCATCTATACCATGGCGAACTGTTAGTCACAACCAGAGGCTAGTTCCAATGGAAACAGAAGCTCCACCTCTGCTGGTCTTTCACCAAGCTTCAGAACTGTGAGCTTTTTGCGCCTCAGGCTCCGAAAAAGCATAGCTCCTACTTAGGTGCTGGTTAACTGGAATTAACGATTCCTGGTTAGTAACTGGGGTTACCCCTTATATCCCAATGAAATAATCCGTTTACGAAACTAGTTAACTAACTCCATGGCCCATCTAAGTACGATCACCGACTTATGTTTTTAAAACCCCTCTAACTATCTCTAACTAGTTCGATGCGCCATTAACCATAATTTACTGAGTGTACAGTGCACCCAAGTTTCGCAACAGCCAACAGCCCGCAAACTTTGGACGAGGCACTGCATGGTCTTTGCCTCTTCTCTCTTCCTGTTGGGGCTGTTTCAACACATGTGCCAAGCCAGCTGTCCCATACTTTCACTCATACAGTAGAGTGATTGGGAAATTGAGGGTCAAGATAGCACTCAACATGCAGCATCAACAAATCGCTGCTAAGTTTCAACGCCACACACTCCAAGAGTTGCTGAATGATTCCTTGGGGCACGGTAGTTGAGCGATGTCCAGGCTGGTCTTGGGGTTGTTTTTTCTTTGTTAAACATGTGTTGCGGGGCCCAGAAAACGCCTCATCCGAATGGTCCATCTTATGTTGAATTGAGCAACCAACATGTGGATTTCACAAATGCACAGGAGCTTCGAGCATTTCACTTGGGGAAGGGGCCTAGTGTGGAGCCCTGCACAAAAAATGCAACATCTCACTGAAGTTTCGGCGACACGGTCATCCAAAAAAGGCTACCCAGGAAACCTGGTAAGTCGGGGTCCAAAGGGTATATTCCATACATAATTGGCTTGTAACATGTTGTAACTATGCTTACTGGTGAAGACATCCCGTCCAATTCTTCTGAATACCACCACCAATACGTTTCGGCCAGGGTTTCGTTGCAGCTCTTCGAGCAAATGTGGTGGAAAGGATAATCGCGCCGAGCATCCCAAGAAGAACAAACAAAAGAACTCCATGAGCATCAAAGGGGTGGCTCCTGCTGCGAGAAGAAATGTTGCATATAACATGTATAAATATGTATATATATATAACCTTTGTGAAACTTGTGGCTATGAATGCTCATGAGACACATGCTGGTACTTTTACGCGCACTTAAAAGGTTGAGGTAAGGCAGAACTGGCCCAACGTTTGCATCCCTAAATTTGTGGATTCACAGCCACGCCAGCAAATATGTGGTCTAATGAAATCACGATATATATATATATAGATTCAGATTCTGTTGGTCCTCTGAGTCCTCTGCTAAAAGTGTAACTTTTAATATATGATATAGTTATAATATGTTATAATTAATATCGTAAAACCCAATGTCATAAACCATCCCCCAAATAACTATTGTTTTGTGGCTGGTTTGTTAACCTTTGTGGCATTCGCTTTCCCACGTTAGATAAATTGCCATTCATTCTCCACCAGAAAAGGGAAAACCAATAAAGTAAGGGAATGGCCAGGATCCGCCAACCCGTCCCTGGCGACCAACTGGCCGTCCTGGTCGTCGGTTGGCTTCGCTGTCGATCCAGCGTGCAAACTCCGCGCGACAACTGTCCAGCGAGTTGGGATGTGCTTTGCCTGGCGAGAAAATTGCTGGGGAAATGGCCAAATGATCCAACTTTATTAAGAAATTGCTACATTTCTGGGATACTCAAATAATGTGAGGCTTTGGGCTATAATTATCCCAGAGATTATCTGTAGTCTTGTAAGTACTAGCTGGTGTTCATTTCCCAGGTCATATTTCCCCAAAAAGAAACCATACAATTATTGCTGTTCCCCAAAATCAGCAGTTCATATTTGGGGAAATCCATCGGGACAAATTAACTAAATTCCCAGACTGGAAGAATCATTCTTAGGATGGTTGTTCCCAGCCCGAAGCATCGATTATGATTCACGGTGAGATAGCACCATAATTTCTCCGGAAAGGATGGTATCAATACATTGGCAGCCGACGATTGAAGGCAAAAAACGTGGATTCACGGCTGGCTGGGTGATATGATCTACCCTCTGGCAAACGTTTAAATAACGAACTGGAAAATCAGCATGCTATTAATGGTAAACCCACTATAAGTCTATGGCCATGTTCAATAGCAAACTGTTAGTTTACCAGAGTGTATGTTTCTGGCAGAAACAATCCAAAGACTTGGATGTGCATCTAAGTCTAGCTGCCATCAAGTATCCACTCAAAGAGTATGATTCATAGATGTAGCTATATCTAAAAGAACACACGTATATACATGTACAGTACACATGTATATATATATATATATATATTATTGATATAGCTACATGTATGAAACAAAACATATATATATAGCATCTTCAAGCAACCTCAGATGTCCAAACATCATTTCAGCTACTCCAGCACCATGCAATGACACCAGGTGAAACCTACCTCCCCAGTACTCATCACAGATCCAGGAGACGAATTGGTCCTGGGTGACAGCAATGATGGGAAAACACAATATCCAGGAAATCCATGTTCCTGGCTAAATTGGGAACACCTAGCATTATTATATAATCCCATACTCCATTGACTTTACGTTCTTGGTGGTTAACCATCAACATATTGAAAGAGAAAAACAAGTCCAAAGAATCAAGTATACTCCAGGAATGGCCGTTCTATAGGACAATGAAGATAAACTGCCAGGAAAAGCCCTATCTTTTTGACCAGTTCACATGAGAGCTAGCGTCAGGAGGCTGCAAGGTTTACACTGTGAGTTCATCATAATTACATATTTATCTAAATAAGATTGAAACAGGTTGAATACGCATATGCAAAATCCTCAGAAGTTAGCCTCATCAGGCTTCATCAGTAAGCGTTTCTAAGGGTGCCCGACACAAATCTCCCAGGTGATTCGTTTGGAAGTTTGACCAAGGCGCTCGTCCCATTTCGTCACCCAAATTGAAGGTCAGCAACAAACGAAGGCTCACCTGCCGTCCCACGACTGGAACACCACTGGAACACGACTGGAACACTATGGGGGTCCTATGGTGTCATGTGGGAGCCCAATAGTCAAGTGAAATTGGTGGGGAAATCAACGATGATGCGATGATGAAGGGAGTATTTTGGAAGCAGCTCTATCTCTTGCTGAATATTAAGAATCTTGGAGTGACACTTCAAGCACTCACACCTGGAAATGGAAAGCACAAGTTTTCAATGAGCTAATTATCGGAAAAGCCGAATCCATGGTCAATTCGTCAGCTTGCCAGGATGCCCAGATAATGGTCGATTCCCCATTTTGTGTCACTTGGTCAGATTCCAAGATATGACCTCCATGTTCCCAGCTCCAACCACCTCACCTCAACGATTAGAATCAGGAACAGGACCAGGCGAAACCACCCTGGGCCGTTTCGTGGCTGGGAACTCCCTGTGGCAATTCATGGGACCTATCATTCTCAATATTTCAGATCTTAAGGTTCAGGTGGTTGGGAAACTCCTGGTAGTTCCTTGGCCTGCAATTTAATAGCGAATGTGGATACTCATAGCCCCTGAGCTCACTCCTATATAGCCACAGGATAGTTAACATGCCTAATTGAATACGTTGAAGCTAAGGCCACTAAAGGATGCTGAGTGACCTCAATTTGCCGACATTAATCAATAATTAATGATTGGAGCGGTAGCCAGCCCCTTGTTGTTCCCAGTTGCAATGACCATCAGTCGTAGAACGAGCAAACAGTTCAGCATCATCAATTTAGTGAAAATGAACAACAGTCACAACTATCCAAATGATAATCTGTATGCATGTCTTGACGGGGATATGTCAAACAAGTTGGTTTACCCGATAGTTCGCTAAGCTAGTTGAAATAACAAGCTTAACTTAGCCGGCTCAACTGTTGTTTTTTTGGTGTTTCTAACATATTTTAACTATAGTTCGATCGCTTCATAGACCAACAAACATAGCCATGGGGCACCACTCTGAATAGACCAGTGGATTCAGTGCCGACGCCACGCCAGCACCCCCTCATTCCCCACCAAGCTTCTTAGCCACCTGGGTGCCGCTGCGTTTTCTGGGGACGTGGGATGCTTTTTTGAAGTGGGAACAAACGTGCTGGGAACCATCAGAAATCATCGTTATATCAATGTTAACAAACATGGGATTTTACATGATTTAACTATGAAATTCGGATGTCCTTCATTTGGGTGTAGTTCAAAACAAGGAATCTCCAAGTGACAGTGACAGCTTCAGAAAAATCATGACCATGGGACCATGGAGAATTTGGGTTGGAAGGTTGAGACAACTGTAGATGAACCTCCACCATCAATCCACGAGGTATTGCCGTCATAAGTTTAAAACCACTAACCATTTTTAGTAACCATTAACCACTATGGATCTGTTACCCACTTAGACATTATAAATCGACTATAACTCCCCACATCTTTTGTCGTATCAACTGGGACACACTGCAGCACTTTTTCCAGCGCCAGATCGGACGTCACCAGTCCAGGTAACCTCACTTCGACGCGACGACACCTCCATTGATTGATGAGAATGAGATTTTTTGTGGACATGAAACCATCAACTCAATTATATAAGTGACATCATGACATCACACTGATTGAAATTTAATGTCCTGAAAAGCAGGAAGACGTAGTTGTCTTGGAGGGAATAATATAGCATAATATTCAATGATCCTCTCCAAACTCTCAACAGTGCCATCGTTCCTGTACTGGCGTGGCTCAAAATTTGGCATTACTATTTACTTGGGCACTAATAGATCCTGCGAATGGCTATTTAGTCAAGTCTCTACTGTTAGGCATCAAACCGCAGTCAAATAGCACTGTTTTTGAACAAATGAGCTGTTCAGCTTTTCCAGTTAAGTCGAGCCACATTCGGGCTTCGGAGGCAAGCGCTTCTCACAGATCTTGGCCCCTTTGGACAAGCTGAGGTATGGATGCGAAGCCTTCCTTGGATGTCGTAAAGGTGCCCGGAAGAACAAATCCATCCTTCCCATGGATCCATGTGGCGTAGATCAACATGGCTTTGTGTGATGACAGAGTGTATACCCCAAATTGATGGAACTTCAGCTATATATTGATCATCAATTTCCCTCTTAGAACCACCTTCCCTATGTTTGTTTCAAGACATAAACGCTAAGATGTAAACACCATGTCTTTGTTGTTTGAACCACGTCATTTTTCCCAGATTCCCATGGGTTCACTCCAAGGATCAAGGCAATGGTCATCCGCAGTTCATCGATCAAGCGACACCAGTTGGATGTCAAGGTGCAAACCCAGGCGTCTGCCTCCTGGTCTCAGATTGTCTCTTCAGGCCCAAAAAAAATGTTGAAAAGGCTATAAAACTGTAGATGATGTTGTTTTTACTTGGCTTATATGTTAAGAAACAAAAGGCAAACTGTTCCCCCCCCCCCCAAAAAAAAGGGGAATATTCTTATTCTGGCTGAGATGTTCTTTCGTCAATGAGTAATTTAATCCAAGCGAAACCAAGAACTGGTGTGACAAGTTGCTGACTAAAACGCAGCAGAATTTAACATCCAAGAAATACACAAAAAAAACACAGGAACAATATGAACGAAACTAAATAAATCAAAGGGTGGTCCAGGGTGTTTGCTTCAGGAATAGTTCATTAGGAATAGTTGATTGAGTCATTGAGAGTAAATTTCACCAAACCGGAAACGTGTTCAATGGAAACAAACATATCTATGTGTGTATATATATATATATACGTTTACATACAGGCATATGTGTATAGAAATAAACACATATGTGTCTTTGTAGGCGCCGGGGTTCTCGCGTTCCAAATACGTGTCAGATAATCAACAGCAAGGTTTGGAACTTCGCAATGCCACTGTCATATCATTATGGTAATGATCCAGTGGTGTATAATGATCCACAAACATATAGATTATTATTCAATTTATATCCAAATATCATCAATATATTCACCGTTTATTTTTTTTTTATGGTTATTGTTGTCCAGTTGTCAAATTTGGGTATATTTATGATCTCCATTTGTAATTATAATATGTTGACTAAACTATATAATTATATAAATATACACACACACATTGTATGTACCCCAAATACTTGGTGTGTATATCAATTATACTGCAACTATCCATAGATCAATGAGTTTATGACTTGAAGCCAGTTCCCAAGCTTCAAGTACCCTTCTATAAGCTCTTTTTGTCGCACCAGATCATACCGTGTAGCCCGCTCCAGTGCCAATTCCAAATTCATCATTGCTAGCATCACTTCTCTTCCTCGGAACTTTCCCCAAGATGGCATGTTCATAACAAAGTGTTTCAAATTCGGTATAAATTCATGTGATGTGTGGACTCCAAATTTTGAGACAACTGAACTGAGAAACAAAAAACAGCCTGCACAATTAAATGGGATTCAAACTTGGCATTTGCAAACATATTGAACTGAATAAACCTGTATTAACATCCTGGAAATCTCAAAATCACGTATGTATAGCTAGTCCCACCCGCCTAACCTCATATACCCCGAATATGGGTCCCCAAGTCATGAATAGATTCACTACATGTCACTGGCATTTCGTTTGAGGTGCATTTAACATGAACAGGGGAAACAATCTCTCCATCTTTAGGTGAACTCCAAGCTCTCAAGGGAACATCACAATTCAGTGGGAATTTCTGGACCCTAAATTGGATCTACTGTACATTACTGTACCATAATTCAGATTAATAAAGGCCATGTTTAGTTGGGACATGTGGTTCCTGAAGTCTGACCATTGACAATGCCAAGAATCGTGCAGCTTCTCCTCTTCCCGCACTGAACCAGGAATCCTGTTGGCGCCAAAACACTGGTGCCCTGGTGCACTGGTGCCCTGGTGAACATCAGCTAGTGAACCGCTGGATGTTCACCCCGAAATACAGTATGGTTTCAAGCTGGGTTTAGATTTAACCAATATACTGATGGTAATCCTATGTTCCAACCATATT
>Ga0126342_10003847_pt1 | contig 25186 bp, 14 predicted proteins | sample Cyp1metagenome_FD_92528 | JGI IMG/M metagenome (GOLD analysis project Ga0126342, IMG submission 92528) | Coral microbial communities from Lord Howe Island, Old Settlement Bay, Australia - Cyphastrea 1 metagenome | ecosystem: Host-associated > Invertebrates > Cnidaria > Coral ... | reverse complement strand
GATGGATTTTAATGGTGTTTAATGGGATTTGGATGGATTTTAATGGTGTTTAATGGGATTTGGATGGATTTTAATGGTGTTTAATGGGATTTGGATGGATTTTAATGGTGTTTAATGGGATTTAATGGGATTGAACCTGAGATTTGTTGAGGAATTTCAATGGGCTTTCATGGGATTTAAGAAGATTCGTATAATATATTCCTATAACAGATGGGATTTAGTAGGGATTTCATGGAGGTTAATGGGGGATTTAATGGGATTTCATGGAACTTCAATGGGATTTCATGGGATTTAATAAGGTTAGTATAATGCATTCCCACAATGGATGTGGGTTAGTAGGGTTCAATGGGATTTAATGGAACTATTGTAGTGTTTAATAGGTTGATTCTGGGTTTTGTGGGAAGAAGGTTTATTGAACATGGAGTCTATTACACCATCTAAATTCAACATGGGCTTTGCAAGATGATATGGTTTGATTTGGAACCACTCAAAAGGCTTCCATATGAAAGATGTAGCTGGTGTGAACCAGCCAAAATGATGGCACAGAATCACCAAAATGATGGGAGATGTTCTAGGGATGCATTGCGGCATGTTAAGCAGATATATAACTTATATAACCAACTTAATTGGATTTGGGGTGTGTCTAAAAATGGGGTAAACCATCCTGGTAAAAACCTCCTGGTTGATTGATTAGAAGGACTACCTCGCCAAATCTCAGCGATTTCGTCTGCGAAAATGACACCATCCCAATTTTCAACAGCCCTTGGGGTTTTAGCAAAATCCGGGCTTGTTGGTTCATAGGGATTCCCGTACTGGATTCTGATAATAATCCTGAAATGTATTGGATAATCCCCAAGATAGACACCTAAATAATAATGATAATCCCCAAGATCATCCCTTTATAAACCAGTAATATGGCACACCCAATGCCACAAACTATCCCATTAACCAACCGTGACTAGGGACGTAGCCAATTTCATAAACCCCAATCCGGGATACCTGATTAATCCCAATCTACCCTCCGCCAATCAAACATGGATTGCTGGAAACCTACAATGTGATGCCCCCCAGTGATGTTAGTTGGTTAACAAAAGCCCCAGTGACTATAGTTATAAGTACCATAAACCATACTTATTGGAGTTATAAACCAACTTAGCTATCGAACGGGGGCCTCACATTGTACCATTTAGTTCGATGTTTTTCCCCGCTACAAAAACCTCCATTGATGTGCAAAATCTGCCAGAAATGTAGATCATGTTCCTTGGCGACCTCACCCTGCGCTTTTCCACATCTGTTCCTAAACCGGGGGATTGCCACAGTTTAGGTTTACTGGAGGGATTTCGTGTTTTTATCACCTAGATAAAAATGTATGTATATATGATAGTATATGATAATATATGATAGATATGTATCATGATCAATATCGTTTATATACATAGATAATATTATCACATTGATCACAAAAAATCCCCCGGATGATCCGTGAGAAATCTGGTAGATCCAACGCCTTTTAAACCCTGATCTGGGATGGTTGACCTATCTGGCTTTACCTTATCTGCTTGGTGGTTGACCTACCCGAAATATATGGTGATTTTATGGTTTAATATGGTTTAATCCCATTGATTATCATACTTAGTTACTTATATAGCTGCTTGGTGTTGACCTACCCCTCTGAAAAATATGAGTCAGTTGGGATTATGACATTCCCAACTGAATGGAAAAATAAAACATGTTCCAAACCACCAATCAGTTATAGCTATAGTTTTCAGATGTTGTGTTGGATAGTAAAAATCACCAAAATAATCACCTAAATGGGTGTGCCGGTGTGCCTGAAAATTGCATATACCCCTAAATGGCTATCTTAATAGGGAAACTGATGATAATCTAATGGACTTGGTGGTCTATTTTCAGACCCAAATAATGATCACCTATTTCTCAAGATATCTATCTGGGTAAATTATAATATTTCACTACCCTGAATTAAGGCCATTTTGGGATGATTCCCCTTACTAACCATGATTCCAGGGTTCGGGAGAACAGTGAGGTCGTGATGAAATTTACCCAGATCTATGATAACTATGGTTTATGGTACTTATAACTATAGTTACTGGGGCGAATCTAAACCAACTAACATCACTGGGGGGCCTCACATTGTATGATATCTTAGCTGGTGAACGTAGATATTCCTATTGAAATCGCATCCGCTTCAGCCTGGTCCAACCGCAGATCAAGGGTTCTCCAAACCTGGCTCGGCGGATCCAAGATGGTAGGTCGCTGAGCCTCCTGTGTTTGCTTCCGATAAGGCTACTGATCCACCAAAAAATGGAGGTTTACCCTCTGGTAAACTAACATAGCAATTGAAAATGGCCATTTATAGTTGATTTTCCCATTAAAAATGGTGATTTTCTATAGCTATGTTAAACTACCAGAGGGTAACCCACAAAAATTATGAACAAATGAAGGTTTAAGCCAGCAGAAGTTGAATTTAACCAATAAAAATTACGATTTGAGCAACAAAAATATGGAGGTATGATGGGGATATAGTGGCTATAATCGCTAGAAAATATTGGATGATTGTGGTGGTTTAAACAATGGAATTTTATGGTTGAATTGTGATCGTTCAGTTGGTTTAATTATAGTTAGGTGAACGGTTGGGTTTATGGTAGATATATCGACCTAGTTCATGGGGTGAATCTAAACCAAAAAAACAGAAAAAAGGGGGTGGCCTTGATTGATTGGTATATAAATATACAAAATTATACATATATATATATATATATTCAATGGGACCACATTCCATCTATGTCTACTTTCAATTCACTAACCAGCCAGGTTGGGATGAGAGTAGTTCGGCCACATCATTTTGTTCATGACCTGATGAGGTCGCTACGTTATTCATCCAGAAATATAGTAACATATAGATATATATATATATGTATAGATAATATACAATTATACATACGAATTAATAGATATTAATATATATATATATATATGTATAACATATATTTACTATATATATTTACATATGAATATATCAATGTAACATACATATATATATATATATATATACATATGTAAGTGCTATATCTGGGTAGATCGTTAACCTCAGTTTTGGCGTTAACGGTTAAGTAGGTATGTGCCAACACCCACCTGTGAACCAAGATAGCTGGCAGTCTGAAATGTTCATCCCACCAAACATTGGTGGGTCCTTTCCCACTAAGATAAAATAACCGGGGAAAAAAAAGACTGGTTTAGTAGTTGTTGTATTGCAACAACTTTCCAGTAACCAAATGTGGCTAGATGCCAGAACTAAATGTAGGTCTAGTCCTCTGGGAAATGAATCTCTTAATGGGAGGTTTTCCATTGCCATATCAATGGCCATTTCAGGATCCTAAATTGGAGGTACCTACCATATATAAGGCCTATTTTTCAGGCCTATGTAAGGGAATATCCCTACAAAATAAGGCCTTATATGGTACAGGAATTCCCACTGACATTGCCATGTTTGACCCCAAGGGAATGGAAGTACCGTCTCTGAGCCCCGGTGCTTGTTGCCATAATCGCTGGCGCCATTCGAGCAGTCAATGAGTACCTGCAGCGCGCTGGAGATCCACATCAACAGTCGGCCGTTGTGCCATCAAGTTGGGATTCATGGGCTATGTGGTTGGTGGTTTTAACCATCTTGAAAAATATTAGTCACGGGGAAGGATTATCCCATATATTAATATATATTATGGAAAACAACAAATGTTTGAAACCACCAACCAGTTATGGTCATGGATCGGATTCCTTATACATAGCCATAACAATTCCGTATCAATCGTGGTATGACCATGAAGCATGTGGGATATTGAAGCTGTTAAAAAATACGAAGATCGCAAAACAGCCCTTGGCCCTTCAATCTTGGGTCAACTTTGATGGCCAAGCTGCATGCCCCCACATTGCTGCCCTCTTGGTCAATTCTCCACATAAAGTGATGCCGGGAAGTTGGGAAGGCGGGGAAAACCAGTCTCATGTCACCAAGTCATGGATTCACATGGAGTTTTCCTAAAATAGGGCTACCCCCAAATCATCCATTTTGACAGAATTTTCCATTCCGAACCATCCATTTTGGTGTACCTCCATTTATGGACAACCCCCACATGTGAGCAGTTTCCACTGCCGTTGCATTGGTTCCTAGCCACCGTCAAACACATATCCCGGGCAGCTGGGAATGATCCCGGGACCATCTCCAACTGCTTCAGGCCCTGTACCCTCTGGTAATTTAACATAACTATGGAAAATCACCATTTATAGTGAGTTTTCCAATGAAAAATGGTGGATCTTTCCATAGTTTTTTGGTAGTCATAACCAGAGGGTAAAGTCCTCTGACATCGACGTCGAAACCAAAACCCCCCCGCCGCATCAGAGCGCTGCTATCTTTTCCACACAGCCACGAACGCTCGATGGTCGCTGGTCAGCAGCGAGTTCGTTGGAGGAACCAAAAAAAACTCCAAACTTCTATCGTTGGTGGCAGCCGCAACTCTGGCAATGGGAAATCCCTATGTCATCGGATATTTTTTGGGTAAATCATCTACAAATATCTGCTCATAGAGGAGTGCCCACTGTCATGTTCGTTTATATTAACTCAAAACAAAAAAAATCAGACAACTGTGCATTCCAAACGCCATTCCAGACTTGACAAAGCCATCGACTGTCTTTTTCCATCATTCTGGATATGCCGGGGGGGTCAGTTAGCATCCACATTCCCATGCTTTTCAGAACGATCCCTTGAAGTGTCAACTACTTAGGGCGGGTTACCCACCAAAATAATGATAAATCATGACTAAAAATGGGTCCCATTGGTACTCCAAAAAATATACCCTTTGGCTATTTAACGTAGCTATGGAAAATCATGGTGTTTTTAATAGGTAAATCATCATTTTTATCATCTATAAATTGGTAATTTTCCAGTTAGCTATGTTAGTCATGAAAAAAAGAGTGTACCACATTCATCAAGAGATTTCATGGTAAGATTAACTATTGTTTCATCAACGATTCTGCTTGATGTTTCCGAAAAAATAGATGGGTCCCATGAATCCCGGGTGAACTTTGCTACACCGAAACCTACGGAACGCGGAACACAGCTGGATTCACTCAGCGACCAACTTGTACAGCTCGGTGGCAACCTCCCCCCAGTTTCGAGAGCTGTTTGTTTGTTGGTTGAACCATGTGGTTCTACTGTTAATAATGGTTAATATATGGATAATCTATGGATAATCTATGGTTAATATATGGTTAATATATGGATAATCTACTGTTAATAATGGTTAATATTAATGGTTATTAATAATGGTTAATGATGGTTAATAATAATCTGGTTGGTGGTTTCAACCCTACCCCTCTGAAAAATATGAGTCAGTTGGGATGATTTTCCATTCCCAACTGTTTCTGGAAAGTCATTCAAAATTCCATGGTTCCAGTGGTTCCAGTCACCACAAACCAGTAATGATGAAGGGTTTAGGATAGATATATTGAACTAGTTGGCAACTAGTTAGCCAAACCATGTTGTTTTTGGGATACCCTCTGGGAATCAAACATGGCTGGGAAATCCAACATTTTTCGGGAAATTTTCCAGCAAGCGAGCTGTCATGATGTTTGATTCCTGGTGGTAACTACATGAACAATTCGGTTTGTGGATGTTTATTGAACTAACTAAAATGGTTTTCTATATATATATATACATAATCCCTTCCCCCTAATATTAAACACCCCCTTAGAAACCATGGTTTAGTAGGGGATTTCCACATAATTGGGACCATAGAATGGGGGTGTTTAATAATAGGAGGACGGGATTCTATCAAGCCCATTTAACTATATATAAATGTTAAACCATTTTAACTATATATTAATATAACTATATATAAAGCCCATTTTAACTATATCAAACCAGGTAATCAAGCCCATTTGACTATATATATATATATATTGGACTAGTCGTCATGGCCTTGGTCAACGGACCACATGTCCCATGTGGGGATGTCAAAAAGCATCCCAGCTAGCCATGTTTGATGACACTGGAGGCTATTGCAATCTATACTATTTTTTCCCTCAAGGCTCAAAGGAGCGTCAGCTGCGGCCTAGCATAAATTCTGGAAAATGGTGACAAAGCCTCTATGTCGCGAAATCCGGACCCGCGAAGTGTCCCATGTCTGACACTATCATGTCCTGTGCAAGTCGACGGAAATTCTCAGCAGGCGTCACCGTGAAATCAATTGGGTGCTCCCTCAAGGTCTGTACGAACCCTCCCGCTAAACCTGCACAAAAAGCTGGGGGGTACTCCTTGAGAAAGGAAGTCGCCCAAAAACCGTCCTTTGTTTTGCCAATGGAAACCCCTCTTGGATTCTCAGTGGCAGTTTGCCAGCTTCTAAGCTGGACAATCATGTGTTGCATATTTAGCAACAGAAGCCCTGTGGGTTTACGGCTGGGAGCACCCCATAAACCCTGCGAGACTTCTACAAAATTGAATTCCGGCCACGCCATCAGGAACTCGATCACGGGCAATCTCCACACACTCGCTTTGTCCTGCTCTTCCGGTGGAGCAGGATGCTCCATGCCTCCGATGCCTCCCTCAAGCGCCAGAGTGATGAGGAGCTCCAAAGTGAAAAGAAGCAAGAGATTCCCCGTATCCAGCTGTCGAACCTCACGGAGCGCCAAAGAAGCACGCCCCCATAGTGAATCCGCTTCGCGAAGAATGCGAGGGCCACGCTTCTCCACCATGGTCTCCGGCTCATCAGCTTGTCTGCCTCTCGCCTTGCTCCACGTCTCGCACGGAGGGCCCGCGAAAGCTCCAACCACGTAGCGCTCCTTCACCGCCCCTAACCAAAACTCCCTCACATCCTTCTTGGAAATGTCGCCCCATTCAGAGTTGACCATGATATCAAGGGAGATGGTGTATATAAGCGTCTCGGGAAACTCTTGCTGCGCTTTGTCAACGAAGTGTTGAAAATCTCCGGCCCGACGACGGCCAGAGAACGCGTGAATCACATAGCGCTCCTTGCCCATTGGTCTGGGAACTGGCCAAAGCAGTCCTCTATCACCGGCAAGGTCAACACCTTCCAGACACGCCCGCTCACAAGCTTCTCGACGCTCGACATGATTCGCTGTCATCTTCTTGTGAGCCGTGTCCTGCAGGAAGTCCCATGCCTTCTCCAGCGTGAGCTCGCGCATAATCGCCTTGACGTCAAAGTCCTCAAAATTCAAGACCGCGACGTCCTCTGTGGTCATCTCCTCAATCATGTAGTGAAGAGTCGCCTTCAGTGTGTGCCAGGATATCGCCTGCGAGGAAGTGCATTCCCTCACCGTGTGCTCAACCAGAAACTTATCCTCACACTCAACCAAGGCCAAGTAAATCTTTTCAGCCAGTTCTAAATCATGCTCCGGTATGGCCTCAAGAGGTCCATCAGGTAGAAGAGGTCCCGCTCCCTGGATCGGCGGAAGGATGCCATCATGATGAAGACATAACTGTTGATCGCACGTAGACCCTGTTCCACTCACGGGAGCATTGTACCGACGGCGACCCCATAATTTTTGCTGGCATCTGGTTGAATACCGCAGATGTGCCTGAAGCTTGCTATGTGTGTGGAACTCTCTCAAGCATGCTCCGCAGTTGGTGCCAGCAAAAAGAAGACGGACCTTCGCAAAAACTCCGTGCTTCTTGAAAAGGTGTGCGCCCAATCCCCCTTTGCTGAGAAAGACGCGTCGGCACTGCATACATGCAAAAGTCTCATCGCATGCATCGCCCTCGCTCTGCTCCTCGCGCTCTGCAAAGATCGCAGGATGAACTTGGATGAAGCTTTTCCTGAAACCTTCATGAAAAACGTCAACTCGATGTTCTCGTTGCCGCTGTAGTATCGCATGTTCTCCAGATCTCCGTACAAGTCTTTTCCAGTAAGACGGGTGGTGGATCCAGAGGTCTTGCCAAATACCAAGTGACTCTTCAGGATCAGGAAGGTGCGATGCATCACGCAGTTGCTGCCACATCCACTTGAGATCATCTGCAACCAGGGAGCACCATGCACTGTCTCCATTCAGGACCCCCCATGGCACCAGGTCCTTACATCTGTAGAGGGTACCCAAGTACCTCAAACGCGCTATGCGGAGAATTTCTGTAGGGCTGTTCATTCCCGTCCCCACAAGGATGTCCACATCGCGAAGATGATCTGCATGTCCTGCACGTAGGAGGCGTTTCAATAACCTCATCAGGGCATTGTGAACGTACTCTTTGCTCTTGCAATCCTCAAAGGTCCATGACTCGGTACCATAGCTGAACTTGCTCATGATGAGGCTCTTGAAGAGCTCAATACGGCGAGCTTGACAAAGAAGCCCGTTCTGAAGCAAGTGTCTCCGGTGTTGTGAGAACGCCTGCTGTGCAATGCCAATTCTGCGCTTGGCCTCTCGGCGGTTGTCAGACTTGTGGTGGAGCACACAGCCCAAATGCGTGTAATGGCTCACAACTCGGATCTGCTTCATGCCCATTTCTCCCACGACCGTGATGCCATTCACTCCATCCGGGCCGAAGTACTTCAACTTCATTTGACGTGATTTGCGGCCTTGAAAAACCATCAAAACTTCTGTCTTTCCTGCCGAGAGATTGGGTGTGAGTCCATGCGATTCACAGAGTGCCAACAACGCTCCTGCCGCTTGAGTTGTCTTTTGCTCCAGGACAAAGGGATCAGCATCTGAAAGGCATATGCAGGTGTCGTCCATCCACGTTGGCCCTAGAAAATCAACACTAGGGGCATCTTCTGGCCAACTCTGCTCGGAGACAAGGATGCCTTCATGACACGGAATGTTCTCCCCAAACCCAAGTGCCTTCAGCTGGTCCTGGAGCTTGGTCAGAATGCCAGACCATAAATACGAGAAGATCACATCAGCAAAACAATCACCCGGTCTGGAACCGAGTGTCGTCCGGCATCGGTCAAATTGACCCTGAACATGAAAATGTGTGTCCTCATGCAGCGCTCGCAGCGTGTTGCACAAATGCTCCGGCAACCCTGCTCTGACAATGGCCGGCGGTTCCACGAGGTGTCGGTGTAGGTCTTCGAGAAGATCTGAAGACATGCCAAGTCGCGCCCCTACGTAGAGGATCAACTCATCATTGATGTCACCGCCAACAATCAGAGGCCTCAATATACGATAGAATGCTTCTGTCAGGTCAAGGTAGAGCATCGATACGTTGTGTCCTCTGCCCTTGCGCCCTCGCAAAAACGCACGACCAATGTGGACACCCAAAGTGACCGGAGCACGGGGTCTGCCTCCGATTTGCTCCCTCTGCAGGTAGCTGGTGAACAAAGTGGTCTGATGTTGTCGTATGCTACGATGCAGACTCTTCCCAATGTGACTGGATATGAGGATGCTGCGATAAGATGTGCAGGAGTCCTTCGCTCCTTTGGCTTTCCAAACGGGCTCTAGCAAGCCCCCTTTGTGCTCCAACGCCTCTTGTCCGTGCGTCGTGAGCTTGAGCAGGGCTCCATACATCTTGCGGGCCAGTTTGTGTGGTGCTGCACAACAAAACCGTGGGTGAATACGATCTGGTCCCGTCGCCTTGTGAGGATTCACGCGGCGGTATGCCGCTTCCAGGTCCAGCAACCTCGGAAATTCATTCGCATCAATGTGGAAGGCACTCTGTTGGAAGTTCTGCAAATTCCTGATCCATATTTCGCGTTGCGTCTCAAGATCAAGCCGAACTCCTCCTTCCATGGTGCTGAAAAAGGTCATCCACGTCTCAATGGCTTCACTTGGAAGCGTGCAAACTTCTCCATTCTCCTTTCTCACATGCGGCAGAGTGCGCACTTTCAATTTGCGCAGATTGGAGGGGCCCAAAATGGGCTTCAATTCATGCAGAATCTGTGAAGCTGAAGCCCCTTGAGGAAGTTGGTCAATGCGTTGTCGAAGAAGTTGCTGCTTGTTGCGTTTCAATCTGCTGCGCAGTGTACATGTCTTGTTGTAGTAATCTGCCGCAAGCTTGACTTTCGCAACGCGCAAAAAGATGGAATATTGCTGATATAGGTCTGAGGAGGGCAAAGTGCCTCCATGTTTCCTCTGCTTCCAGGCGGCAAAGCAGCACAGCAAAGTTTCATCTCTGTCTCTCTTCGTCAGTTCTCGGAGCCTCTTCTTCCCTTGAATTTTGCCTTGACGGAGATGCCAGAGCTCATCATCGATGTATGGCTTCTTGGCCTCCTGGGTTGGCAGCGGGCATTCTCGTTGAAGACCATGAAGCACAGTTTGGTTGAAATGCTCAATGTGACCTTCAATGTCGTGATGCCAGTGCGCTGGTTCATAAAGTTGCAAAACTCTTTGGACTGCCGCAGAGGAGATCATGGCAGCATCGAACTTTGCCACACCTTCTTCTCGTTGAGGCGCGATATGAACCCATTCTTGCCAGGCTATTTCGACTGCTGTAGCCTCATGATCTGAAAGTGCATTGTCAAACTCCTCAACGACTTTGGAAATCCGGCAAGCATCTTTGAAGTTTGCCGACAGCAAGACATAGTCAATGCAATAAGAGCTGCGCCCACTGGGATCGGTCCAGGTATGAATGGTGCCTTCATGCGCTTCTGTTGTACATGGCAGAAATAGTTCATGACCAGCGACAAACTCTCTGAAGAAGGGCGTACTCGAAGAGGAAGGTAGCCCATGCTTGCTGACATGCACGCCGTCATACGGCCCCGGAGAAGCATTGGCATCAATCATGACGATGATCGGCTCATGCCGCGGCCGTCTGTGTGTCACTTCCGTAAAGTGTGACCACCAGGCTTCGCGCTCTTGTCTGCCAATTCCACTTTGCGGTGCATACGCAACAACAATCCATCCTGACCAGTAAAGTGCATCAGCTCTAACCAGTAGAATGCGAGGATCTTTGTGTGCAACCTGGAAGTCTCCCCTCTCAAAATAGCATTTCTTTTTCCCAATTGTGCCATATGGTTGGGAGAGGTTGATCCAGAGCTCAACACCTTGCTGGTGTTGCACACATCCAGACGCTAACCTGTAGATTTGGTCAACGCACGTGCAAATCTCCTCAGTCTTGGATTCTTGCATCCCAACAAAGTTCAAATGTAGGGCTCGCACTTGCTGCCGCAGATATCCAACTTTCCCCGCATGTCCACCAGGTTGAGTGCTGAGAGAGTTCACATTTGCCGTGCAAGCACTGATGCAAAACTGTGCTTTGCTAGTTCTGCTGCTCCTTGGTGCAACGGGTTTGCAAACTCGAGCTGCTGCTGGTAAATCTGGTGCAGGTGCATGAAGTCCGTCTCGGCAAAGTGCTGGCAAGTCTGGTCTGTGATTGAAGATCATCCAGGCATGTCCAATTGCCTTTCTCCATTTTTGTACATCAAGCTGTGGCCTTGGGCAGTAGAAGCTTTTGACTCGTTCTCTCTTTGCAAGCCAGTCACAGAGCTCATTCCATACCTCGCCTGTGTGGCCTGGTACGTGGGCATAAAGGACTTCTTGAGGGTCTAATGCCGCTTCAACTGCCTGGAAGAGCCCTCGCATGAAGGAGAAGGTTTCTTCACAGCCACCAGTGCCGACCGTGCCTTCTGCCTGGCCAAGTGCTGTGCTAGAATCTGATCTGAAACATGTAGCAATGCTCCAGTTTCTGCTCAAACGCCACAGCGCTGCCCATGCCAGCCCTTCTTTCTCTGCCACATCCGCACTGAGTCTCGTTGCCCCAATATGCATCTTGCTGGTGGTGTCATAATGCACCGCCTGGGCTGTCCATCCGAGGAATTTCAACCCTGGTGGGTCATATCTTTCTCCAACCACAACATAAGCCCATGTGTCGCCTCGTCCTTCTTCTTCTGCTCGAAGAGGAGGAATGTGTTTCAGCGCCCCCAGAGAAGACCCATCTGCATAGATGATGATTCGATCCAGGGCTTCCTCAGGAATCTCAGCGTCGCATGAGGCCAAAGCATGCTGAATTTCTTCCGGCAGGTCAAGGCCTTCAAAGGCAGGTTGTAGGACTCCTTCATGAGACGCAAAGAGAGCTTGAATGTCCTGGTGTGTGATGCCCAAATCAATGACCTGATCACTACTGTGCTCAGCCGGGCCTTCATAAAAGGATTGTTGTCCTTTGGGTCCATGTTGTAGCGGGGGCCATTCTGCTTGTGCTTTCTGTTTCCTCTGTGGATGATGCATCGCAACCTGTTGGTTCTTGAAGGAAACTTTGTGGACATTCTCTTTGACCTTGTCGATGTTGTAGATGACCGCCCTGCCGTATCCAAGAGCAAGGAGATGTTGCATGAGTCCATGTTCTGTCAGAGTGGTAGGACTCGTGTGCAGAAAAACAGCCTCTTCGTCAATGACATCCAAATTGACTATGACATAGTGCTGCTGTCCTGGATCTCCCACTCCTACAGGCTGAAGACAAACAACTGCATCGCGTTCTTTGCAAATGACGACCTCACAAGTATTCCCCCAGAGAAGCAGTTCATCTTGTACTTCTCGATCTGTCGCATCGCAAGGCACTTCAATAAATTGAGGATGTGGTTCAGGTCCAAGGGCCCAAACTACACGCAAGGCAGTGCTTCCAACAAGTGGTGCATGTCCCGGCTCCTCAATGAGATTGTCAAGATCAATTCGCTTCCTAGTACTGCCAGTCTGCAACAGGGTCAACGCCGTTGAGCTGCTCGCTGTGCTTGCTGCAGCTGCCCTGGTGACTATGTCCCTGAGATGGTTGAGAATGACCAGAAAGCTGTCTCCATGCCGTGCTCTGAAAACTGTTTCATGATCAAAAACAAAATCTCCATGCCAAACCATGCAGTCAATGAGGCTCTCAACAAGACGTGCATCCAAAATGTTCATGATCTCCAAGAAGAAGACTTTCCGCAAAGAGTGAGGGCTGGCCAGAACAAATGAATTCAAGGGCGCCGATTCACTCGCCGTGTCGATGGCTGTAACATGGATGCTTCTCCATTCAGCCCTTGGATTTTGTACCACAATGATGTGGGGAACCGCATCGGCATCTTCCCAACTTCTTCTTCTCGGTGAAGGTGTCACGAGGTATAGATCAATAACTTGGTCAGGGTCAATTCGATCATCCCATCTTTCCGCGATACTATCAGGCCATCGCCATGGATCTCCTGTGAGTCTGACGGCCCTGTCCTCATCACATCTGGGATGCCGACGATGATCAGTGTACCAAGTATGAACATAAAGCACATTCCCTTCTTCTTCTTGTTCAATTGCTGCATAAGTTCTCCAAAGCGGAAGTAGATCTTGGAGAAAGTTGGTGATGTCGCCAAAATGCAGCTCCGGTCTTCCTTCTCCTGGAGCTGTCTCATCAGTCACTTGCAGAAACTCTGGCTCTCGCAAGTCTTCATCTCCAACTTTGCATTCATATGGCCTGCATGTGCCTGCTCGCTTGAGAAAAGGAGGCCACCTGTCGAAGGCAGGTATAGACCACCCCTCAAGCTGCATGAGACTCATGGCGTCCCTGTCATAGTCAAGATCAGCCGCCCTTGGGATGTAATTGAAATTGTCAATGACTGGCATGTCTGCAACCGGCAAGCCCTCAGGATGTGCTTCTAACACTGCTGGCACATTCGATGGCATATAGCCCCTGCGTAGGCATTGTGCAACTTCGCGGGTGTAGTGTGGTCTAAGCTGACCTCTTCCCGGTGGTACGGCGATCTTGATGTAGTCACCGTGCAACAAGTTCATCAATGCTTTGGTCTGTCTATGCACCGGATCTCCGTTGTGCCAGACAAGGCAAGCATTTCTCACATAGCGACAATGCGCTTCAAGCCCCAGCATGGCCAACAGTGCCTTCCTGGAAATTGTCAGTGGAAAAAGCTTGACCCTTCTCACAGTCTCATGTGCCATGGAAGACATGGCATTGTGGAACTCCACGTCAATCAGCACAAGCTGGAAAGTTGATCCTTCTTGTACATCGCTTGGGAATTGCGCGATGAAAGGCTGTATTCTCGCCGCCAGAAGGTCTGCTGGAACTGTACCAACCGCATGAACTGTGGTAAGATCATGAACGCTGATGTCAAACTGCCTCGCAATGTCCTTGTGCATCTTTTCATATGTGCTCCATCGCGGCCTGCAGTTCATCGGGTCCCATTCAAGAGAATACACGATGACGGGCCGACGAGGTTCTTCACTGTCAGATTCATTGGACGTAGAGGATGCATCATCTTCTACCTCTATCTCAATGACTTGATCATCAATGTCATGTTGGTGCGCGGCAGCTGGGTTGTCAGCCACTGCTGCTGCCTCACGATTCCGGAATGGTTGAGGGTCTCCACGTGCAACTTGTTGCGTAGTCGCCATCCATGAAGACTCATCATCCTCTTCTTCTCTGCTGTGCTGTCTCCTCTCGTCAGAAGTCAATAAACCCACATAGACCTCATCCGTGTCGAGAAACCGCACTTGTCGTCCTGCCATGTTGCTTCTCTTCGGTCGCAATGACAATGACAATGTTGAAGATGTCCTCCTACTGGAGCAAATAGTCCCAACTTCCCAAGCCAGGTCAAGTCCAGCAATTGAGGCTGCCCAAACCGTTTGGAAGTCAGGGTCATAGGTGAAACTGTGGCTCCAGTTCAAAAGAACCGCTTCCGAGCCTTCAATCTGCCTAGGGCAAGTCTCCCTTTGGTCTACTTGCCCGGCTTCGCAAAAGGTTCCAGCGCAGGTGAAGTAAAGCCACCAGAGGCCGCTGGAACTTCTCTGGAATCTCCGCCAGATGCCTCCTCCAGTCTCGGCCTTTTTGACTTGCTTTCTCCTGCTTCGATCACCGCCTCGTCTGCTTTCTGTCTCATCTCTTGCAGATGCGTGACCATGCTGGTAATGCTTGCTTGTATATTCTCCGCAGTGTCGATCTTGTCCGTCATCTCGTCGTCGGAAATCTCCACATGCGCCTCCTCGTCCAGATCCTCCAAGGCCTGTTTCTTGGCATCTACATCCTCCTTGGTGGCCTGGAGCTTCTCTTGTGCTGTTTTGACCCTCTCCGCTAAAGCCGCATCGTCTTTGCCAAACTGCTCTGCAAATTCCGTCCACCGCTTCAAAGAATCCGCAATGTAGCTCCTCCAGCTGCTGTGAAGGTTGGCTCTCGCAGACTGTGCGTCTCGGAGCTTTTTGCGCGCCTTGTCCATCTTGTCCACCGCCACCTTCAGGCTCTTGGATGTCGGAACAGGCGTGGAATTCTCTGCAACGATGTGTTGAACTCGAGCTGGCACTGGAGTGTTGGCTTCCTTGAGTGCCGTGGCTAGCAAGGTCAAATTCTCCGAGGCCTCTTGTTGATCGTCCCCTCCCGCTGAATGAAGGGCTGCATCTCCTCTGTATTGTGAGTGCCACGGAGGTTCGGGGGCTGGCGCAGACATCTGACCTCCTCCATGCTTCTGCTTGGACCCCTTGGGAGTCTTCTTCCGAGGTGTGTTGCCTCTGCGGCTTCCTCTCGGTGTCTGACTGTCTTCCTGTCCATACTGCCAATCTGCGTCGCCCCAGTGCGCATTCGAGCTCCATCCTGTATAGTTCCAGGACGTCCTCTGTGATGTCCTTCTTGGGCTCTTGTCTGTCATCTTTTGCGGCGTGTACGTCACGTCGTTGCCATGCGTCCACTTGATGCCGCAGCGAGCACAACGTTGTGTGTTCGCCTTGTTTGTCCTCCAGCACGCTGTGCATCTCCAGTCCACGGCTGAATATGCCATCTCTGCCTTGATCAAGGCAAGGAAATTCTCGTCTCGCGAGTGGTGCTTGGACAGAATCCCAAACACTCTCCTCAACTCTGACGGTGGGAGAGTCCTGGAACCTCTGCGATGCAGATGCCAAAGCTCCCGTGCCTTGGCCCTTTTGCGTCGAAGTCTTCGTCTGGATGAAGTCGTACTTCTTGGTGATCAGAAAGAACGCAAAGAGCAACTTAATGCCACCAATCATAAACCACCCAGCCCGTCAAGATGTCCTGCACCTTGTTGAAGATCTCGTTCGCGATGCCCGCCCAGCCGTAGAGGAACTCCAGGTGGTAGAGCAATGCCGTCACAAAGGCACCACGAATGGGCCCGCAGAACCGCCGGCGATGGTTCCGCTCAGGCGAAAGAACAAACGGGTCGTGGGGAACCCTAACCTTAAGCCTTATCTATACTATATGTATATGTATGTGTATATTATATATATACATATCCGAAATGATCTGTCCCTAAAATGGATCAAAAAATGATCATATCCATTACTCTCTGGTAATTTAACATAGCTATTGAAAATGGCCATTTATAGTTGATTTACCTATTCAAAATGGTGATTTTCCATAGTTATGTTAGTTTACCAGAGGGTAATATCCTAGTAAATCCATTCAGATCCTATTAATTCCTATTAAGTCACCATAAAATCCCATTAAAACCCATTAAGTCACCATAAAATTTCCATAGCTATGTTAAGTCACCAGAGAGTAATATCCTGTAATCTCCTATGTATACCCATGAATTGAAGCCACATCCCATCCCCGCGCCTTGGCCCATCGCGCTTCACTTTCCCTGGCGGCGGCCAATTGCTCCCCCAAATCCGCGGACGCGGACACGGTGGACGCCGCGGACGCCTTAGGGCTGGGCACGGCTTTTTGTGGAAACTGTTGGACTAATAATTTGACAAAATTAGGCTCAGCTCAGATTTTGTGTGGATATGTATTTATATATTATATTATATTATATTATATTATATTATATATTATATATATTATATTATATTATATGATATTATATATTATATTATATTATATTATATATTATATATTATATATTATATTATATTATATTATATATTATATTATATTATATTATATTATATATATTATATATAATTTAATATATTATATATATATGATATATCTTTGGTTAGATGAGGTTCTAGACGTAGCCGGTGAATGCTTATTGTTTCTTGCTTGGGCAACGGTGGTACCGCCCTTTCATTGACCATATTCCCTTGGTTGTTGCTTGTAACAGATAAATCTTTCGGATCACCACAAGGCCAAGAGTACTCAATCTCATTGACAACCCCGCTCAGTCAAGTCCAACAGGTGGCCCCATAGCATATCTACGGTATCTCTGTATGTGTTCATACATGTGTATCATGTGTATATATATATTATGTATGTTCATAACATATATACACAACATATATATACCCAACACATATACCATCTGGTTGTTTAACATAGCCATGGAAAAATCACCATTGTTAAGAACGGTAAACCATCTATTTCTATGGGCCATTTTCCATGGCTATGTTAAATAACCAGAGGGTATATATATATATATGTGTGTGTGATGGGTCTATCTAGAAACAGCTCATAACTCGATATAGGGTAATGCCTCGCCTTGGTCGCCAGAGCCCCCGAGGCCCAGTGCACATGTTCCAAGATGTCCTGTGGCGTCACTTGTGGGTGATCCCTCCACTGTCGCTTGGGTACACCCCCGCCTGGTGTTGTCAATGGGATTTTATGGTGACTTAATGGGATTTTATGGGATTTTATGGTAACTTAATAGGAATTAATAGGATCTGAATGGATTTACTAGGAGATACCCTCTGGTAAACGTTTACATAACTATGGAAAATCACCATTTTCAATGGGAAAACTCACTATAAATGGGCCATGTTCAATAGCTATGTTAAATTGCCAGAGGGTATACTTTTCGAAATAGTGGAAAAAAGGTAGAGGGGCTGTCATCAGTAACAGAAGGTAAAGGAAGAGCCGGGGCTGCCATGAAACAAAAGTGCCTGGAGCACTCTCAGCACTCTTTATACATGTACCCAGCAAAAGAATCCAACGAGGGACCGCCTACTGCCAACACCACTCAGGAATCTGATGCTATCTGTCGTGATGATTGGTTAATTGAAGATCATCATCCCAAAAAGATGGAAACAACACTGGAAAACTCTATTTGAAACCACCAACCACTCAAGTAGTTAATCATTTTTGCGGTTGTTTGGTCATCCCCCAAGTTCAGACAAACCCGTATATAAACCTCATGACTCAGAAGCCTCATAAACTATGGGACCCTATGGGATAAAACTGAGTATAAAATCCCCCATGTCTGAACAATTACATAACCATCGAAACATACCGAAAGCCTTTCACATTCTAAGCCCATAACATGATAGTAAGTATCATCACGCACAAGACCATATAGTTATACAATGTAGTCTGATTCTATATTTATCACTTATCACCCAATGTTACATGTTCCTGAAATCACAAATGTCGTTCGGCAGACCACCACTATTGTTAAACTCCCATGTTTCACAAACATAAGATGCTTCAACCACAATTCTTCATAGTAAAACACCCATTACCTTGTAAAACTACCATTCTTCTTGGTTCTCGATGGTCAAATCCAATTTCTGCTGGTTACAACCTCCACGTTCCTCGGTTTAACCACCATGTTTGTTGATTTTTTCACCATCACCACAGCACCACGCCTCCACCCGCGTGTAGGGCGCCATGCGTTGCTTCAACGCCAGCTGGCGGCCCGAGAAACATCGCAGCACCGAAGGCCTGGGAGCTGCGCAGCGGTGCGCCGCTGCGCCATGGGATTTTCATAGGAAACATATGGAAAATGGATGGTCCCATGGATTCAATGGTCATTCCAGGATCCTAAAATAGAGGTACGTTAGTACCATATTTTTCGCCATATTTTGGGGGTATATCCCCTGAAATTTAGGCCTTACATAGGGTTGATATTGATTCCATGGATTGGTTTAAGGGAAAATGTTAACCGGAAAGCCCCATATTTCATGGGAAAATCTATGGTTTCCGGTTAAGATTTTCCTTAAACCAATCCATTGACCATGGATATATATTGTAGACCAACCATGAACATCTATAGATTTTAGGGAATATGAACATAGTTGTAAAGGTTATATCCCAACTTATAGAGGTAATATAATGATTCACCCAACTCAACAGGAAACCGAAAAAGGGTGGTGTCTTAAAAAGTAGATGGGGATGGGTCAAATTGTAAGCCTCAGAAGGGATCACAAATGGCTTAGTGTATGTTTAGTATTCACCATCTAATTATTGCGGTATCCAATTTTTACCTATACCCAGATAGTTTTCTTAAACAGATATGGTATAGTCTGTATCTAATGATAATTTATAGTAGATAGATATCATATGGAAAAATGCTGTGCATCACACGAACTCTAAGTGGCTGATAACCCTAGAAAAAATGCCAGCTATATATGGAAATATCATCAGTTTTTGTCGACTATATAACGTTATAAACCATGTACTAAGTGGGATGCACCCCGGAAGTAGGAAACATCATATGGCAAAATGATGATAAACCAGAGGATTTATATAGAATGCCCCGTCTGGCATCATCCCACCATAACTGGTTGGTGGTTGGCCTAGCCCTCTGAAAAATATGACTTCGTCAGTTGGGATGATGACATTCCCAATATATGGAAAAATAAAATTCATGTTCCAAACCACCAACCAGATAATTATATACCAAAATATACCATAATTATCTATATACTATCCAATTATCATGAATAAAATATCTCAGCACAAATATGATCATTTTCCCTATATACCATGTTATTATAATCATGGTGAATCAATGTATCCCATCATATCCAAAAAATATTCCCTTGATTCCTTGGAAGATCATGCCACGAAGTGGTTATATCGTGGTTATATCGTGTGGCTGTGGCTTTATAGAAGCGAGTTCGTCATAGTTCACCCATGTAGTCTAAATGGAATAAGCCTAGGAATCCGGAACAAAAAAAGTTCTCCGAAAGTAATTATTACTCTTTGTAAGTGCTGAATAAACTTAATCGAAAGTCTCATTTCAGTAGGAGTATTCCCATTTCCAAGTGGCTGACAACTGTGGGTATTAAGTAAACCACTGGCAATGGGATGAATCACTGGTAAATCACAGTAACTTGTGGTTATGATAAAAAAATGGCACCTAAGTAACTAGTGACTAACCAGTTGCTAGTTAGCCATGTATATGACTATTGATATAGTGACGATGCTTAGTTTTCCTAACATCCTATACCAGTGGTTTTTTCTTCCCAAGACGGTTGTGTGTCTGAAGACCAATACTGTCACCCACATTTGTGGAAATGTGTCGTCGGGAAAATGATCACATTCGCCAATGCATTGAGGGGTATCCAATTTACCTTACCTGCTTGGTGGGAAAAACCTACCCGAAATATATGGTGATTGTATGGTTTAATATGGTGCAAAATCCCATTGATTATCATACTTAGTTACCCTCTGGTAAATTAACATAGACCCTGGCAGATAGGCGTTGGAAGACTAGTTTCCATTAAAAATTGGCTATTTTCAGGGTCTATGTTTATTTACCAGAGGGTACTTATATAGCTGCTTGGTGGTTGCTGCTAACCCCTCTGAAAAATGATGGAGTGAAGTCAGTTGGGATGATTTTCCATTCCCAATTTTTGTGGAACAATGAAATTCATGTTCCAAACCACCAACCAGATTTGCAAATGGGATAATGCAATCTATTCAGGTGACTTATTAAGCAGGGAAATTGACCACTGACGATTTCTGGGATGATATTCCATGAGCCTCTGAGCTGTTGAACACTGAAAAATATGTGTCGCTTTGTCTTTAAATGGGGTACCCATGTTCATCCCATGGTTTATCATTCTCAAAATTATATACCATCTGGTTATTTAACATAGCCATGGAAAATTTCCATTTTTAAGAACGGTAAACCATCTATTTCTATGGGCCATTTCCCATGGCTATGTTAAATAACCAGAGGATATATAGCAAGTGTTGGGGTCCCCATTTGCAGCAGCCATGTAAAAGTTGATGGATTGATGATTTGGGCTGCCAACCTGGGGCATGATAGCATCACTGGATGATATCCGAGAAAAAACACACTTGGGTAAACTTGGATAACCTCTTTATTGGGGTATCATGTCTGAATAACCTATAAATTCTTGGGCTATACCCTCTGGTAAACTAACAGAACTATGGCAATCACCATTTTTTATACGTAAATCATCGAACTAAATGGGCCATGGTCCCATAGCTAAGTGATGAGGGAATCGCAAGGAATAGCAACCCGCACAAACGAGAGAAAAGCGCAAAATCCAACCCAAAAAAATGAAGTGAAAATCAAACCCCTAAGGTTTACCATGATGATCCAGGTCAAACAAGCCCCTAAAAACTGGTCCTCCAAAGCCTCTTTTCACCAGGTCCCAGCTGTTCGTTTTCCAGGGAAGTAGTACTGCACCCCACTTTTGGACCCGTTTTTGTTGCTTGTGCCAAATTCATTTGCTGACATACCCTGAGGCAATCAAACATAGCCAAGGAAAATGGCCAGGCTTGATATGCAAATCATCTGCAGGCTATTTGTTCCATGGTTAACTTACCCTCTGGTAAACTAAGATGACTATGGAAAATCACCATTGTTTATGGGTAACTCAACTATTTCAATGGCCATTTTCTATGTCGCAAACTGTTAGTCATTACCAGAGGCTGCGGATGGATCAGGTATATGCTAGGTCCAGCCTCCCACATGTTAAGCCATTGATTTCAATGGGCGCCACATGTCAAACTTGGCCATTTGCCAGAAGCCTCAAGAAATTGGTTGCACTTTTGAATACCTTTTTGGATCTACAAATGGCCATTCTAAGCCCCATTTGAACCATCCAAAGGGTAGCATTTGTTGACCAAATTTTTGGGCTCAATGATTCCCAGTGGCAAAACGATGTGATCAAGTTGAAATCATGTCAGCTCCCCACCAAGACTCCTTGGATGTGAGCCAATCCTACGTGGTTTATGCAGCAACGGATGCTCTAAACCGTCTAAATCTCTCCAGATTTTAGGTCGATCATCCTCTAGTCAAGCGGGCAAAAATGGCGGAACTGGCCGAACTCGCCATGATGGGGCTGTCACCACCACGGATCCGCCCAGTGGCATCTCATCCCCAGTTGCCAGCAGCCGTTGAAACCTTGGCGGGATCCCACTGCTAATAGTAATGACAATAACAATAAGAAACGTAGAACCACAAGAGCAGTAAGTAATATTTATTAAAAAAAAAAAACATAATCAAGAGTAATTGTTCATAGTAAATATGTTTTAATTAGTAACTCAAATTAAAACCTGGTAAGCAATAATAGTAAGAATAGTTCATGATTAAAGATAATACATACATGTAAAAATGGTAATCAGAAAAGAACAATAGTAACAATAATAATAATAACAATAAGAAGAACTAACAATAACAATAACAATAACAATACCAACACCAAGAACAACAACCACAATAACAATCACAAAACAACACCAATAGCAGTAACAGTAACAGTCGCAATAACAATAACAATAAAAGGGACAATAGTAATCAGAACATAGCAAAAACAAGAATAAGAACAGTTATTTCGGGGTGAGGTCGGGTGACCTTCTTATAATTTGCCTAGATATTATGGAATCAGTCTAGTTCATGTGGGTATTTTAGGACCATTATTCACAATTAGTAAGGACTATTGACAATTTGACTGTACTAATTAAGTAGCAAAAATATGGAGAACATCGGAATTCGTATGGAGATTTTACTAGTCATTGGGATATGATTCATCACAAATTGGGGACCAAAAAAGTAAAAAAACGAATGGACCATACAGGATGATGGGGCCCCCGTTGGTTGCGTTGAGTTGCCGTAAATGTTTGTGGCTGAATTCGATGGTTTATTGATGTGGATTAATGGGGTTTATAAACCAACTTCTAACTAAGGGGCAGCATCCTGTAGCTTTGACGTGATTTCAAGTACATTGATGGAAGCAACGGAACCAACGCTGACATTTCAAGGATCGAAATGACTCCCCTTCAGTAAAGGAAGAGTTGCAGACTGGAGCATCACCAGTTCCAAGCTAAATCATCTACCCTCTGGTAAATTAACATAGACCCTGGCAGAAAACGGGGTTGGAAGACTAGTTTCCATTAAAAATTGGTGATTTTCAGGGTCCAACTGTTTATTTACCAGAGGGTAACATCTGGGCCATCTATATGATAACTACGTTGGTGAACCTGTGGGAGAACCTCTGGGATCTGACTCGAAACCTCCAAGGGACGGCTGAAATGGGGGCAAGCCAGGCAAATGCGGCAGATGTCCTCAGTACACTTTTGGAGTCTTGCTGGACAATCCGTGGTGTTTGTCGATGATCTTTCCACCAAAAGGGTATATCACCACCAGGGAATGGCCCTGAGTGAAACACCAATGTTTTTGGATGTTTTTGGATGTGGAAACCCAAATCAGCTGGGAGGTTGAAAGTTCAAAAGTGCTGAAGGTTGATTCAGAAGCCCCAGAAGAGGGTGATGATTTGACTCGAAGGTTTAAAGGATCAAAATGGATCAATATGGATCAATGGTAAAGTCAGGTGCTCTAACTCTACCATCTGGTTATTTAACAGTTTGCCATGGAAAATCACCATTTTTAAAAACGGTAAACCATCTATTTCGATTAGGGCCATCTACCATGGCAAACCGTTAGTCATAACCAGAGGGTAACCTTCATGAAGTTTCCACGCGACCTGATCAACATATGGACCATAGTTCTTGTTTCATGTAGGGCACCACGTGACACTGCCATGAATGAAAAACAAAAAAAACTCTGACGGGGAGCCTTTACGGATCATAACAGTTGTCTCAGTTGTCTTCATCATCATCATCATCATCATCAATAACCATCAATAACCATTAATAACCATTAATAAACATTGATAAACCACTACCATCATCATCATCATCATCATCATCAACCAGAGTAGCACTGCACATCAGCTTCTTGATCTAAAGCGAACAGGGGTTTCACTTCTATCGCGATGAGCTTCCATCTCGAGGCGTCGTCGTGAAATTGGCTCCTTTTTTAAAGCAAAGGGACGCAGAAATCCGCTTCCAGTACCCTCTTGTAAAACTAACGTAACTATGGGAAATCAGCATTTCTTATGGGTACATCCACTATTTCGACTGGGCCATTTTCAATAGCTTTTTGTATGTTTACCAGGCCGGGCAATGTCCAAAGTTGTCCGGTTCTGCAGTCGTTACAAGCAGCCATTTTTTCCATGGTCGTTTCACCTGGATCCCCATTTCTGTTGCAAAAAGCCAGTGGCCAGCACCAAAAACGCCGGTTGCACAATGAGCTTCGGTCAATTATCCCCTAGGTATATATATCAGATATATCAGTCAATTATCCCCTAGCACAAAACGCCAGTTTGCTGTCAAGATATCAGATATATCAGCTTCGGCGTCCATAAGAAAACAACAAAATCGGGGGTTCGCCATGCTATGAGAATCTGGCTGAATGGTGACTACAACAGTCACCGTAAGAATCCCCGAACACACATCATCCTAGTACCCTCTGGTAATTTAACATAGCGAACTGGAAAATCACAATTTTTCATGGGAAAATCCACTATTTCTATGGCCATTTTCAATAGCTACGCTAAATTACCAGAGGGTAATCAGCCATAGTCAGCCTATGTCATATCCTAAAATGCTTCCAGATCCTGTCATGTCCCCAGATGATTACCTCACATCCGTCGCAAGTAGAAATTCCTACCCAACCCCAAAACGCAAAGCCAAACAATTCTGGAAAAAACATCCCATCTACATTCATACCTTAATCCTAGCGGGGGAAAAACAAAAACAAAACTACAACAAAAATGATGTTGAACACCTACTTTGTTTCAATTACATCAAATCCCCAAAATGTCTTCGATTGCCTTTTTGTGCTTTCGAATCCCCATGGTCGATGAAATGCCAAGGTGCTCACTATCTTCACCGCAGACACCTTCAGGTCACGATTCGCATGCACTTGCGCCAGACATTGTCGTGTGCGCGTCTCCCACACGCGAACTCCTTCCTCGAGAGCTACGTCGGGAGCATTTCGTCAAGGGTAAGCGTGCGGTAGTCATGGGTGCTCTACATATACATGCATGCATTACATTACATTACAATACAATACAATACCATACATACCATTACATACCATTACATACCATTACATACCATTACATATATACATATATACCTGTATACCTGTATACATATATACATATATACCTGTATACATATATACATATATACATATATACATATATACATATGTACATATATACATATATACATATATACATATATACATATATACATATATATATATATATATAT